>JGI24708J26588_10000614_pt1 | contig 28951 bp, 23 predicted proteins | sample BioPla1DNA2_FD_26588 | JGI IMG/M metagenome (IMG submission 26588) | reverse complement strand
ACAAGGCTATTAAGGAATAAAAAGACTATCATATCTACAAATCTTACACCCAAGGAAATTTCTGACATCTATACAGATAGGGTGTTTTCAAGAATCTTTCATAGATTCAATCCCTTGAAGTTTTATGGCAATGATTTAAGATGGGAGTAATGGGGGCGTTTTTAATTGGCAAGAAGAAAACCTAAAGGACTAAGGGAGTATTTGGTAAGAGTATTTAATGGAATGGCATGGGGATTATTTTCCTCCCTGCTAATTGGGCTTATTATCAAACAGTTAGGGACCCTGATTGGCAATGATTTGCTGATTAATTTTGGNAATGTGGCCCAGAAGTTNATGGGTCCNGCCATTGGGGCAGGGGTGGCTTATAGTGTAGGAGCCTCGCCTCTGGGAATATTTTCTTCAGTGGTGGTAGGAGCCATAGGGGCTGGCAGTATTAGCTTTGATGGGGCTACAGCCATCATAAACACTGGGGAGCCTGTGGGGGCCTTTGTTTCAGCCCTGGCTGCAGCGGAGATTTCCAAGCTGATCCAGGGAAAAACCAAGGTGGATATCGTCCTGGTGCCCATAACCACCATAATAGTAGGTGGCTTGGTTGGTAATTATATAGCCCCCTATATATCAGCCTTTATGAATTACATAGGGAACTTTATAAATATGGCTACTGAGCTTCATCCAATACCCATGGGTATTATCGTGTCTGTTACCATGGGCATCATACTGACCCTACCCATTAGCTCAGCGGCNTTAGCCATATCCCTCAACCTATCTGGTCTGGCAGCNGGGGCCAGTGTTGTGGGNTGTTGTGCCAATATGGTAGGCTTTGCCGTTGCCTCCTATAAGGAGAATGGTCTAGGTGGACTTATAGCTCAGGGTATAGGTACCTCCATGCTTCAGATGCCTAATATCATTAAGAACCCGCTGATTTGGCTACCGGCAATAATTGCCTCTGCAATCCTAGGGCCCATATCCTCAGCTGTATTAAAGATGCAGAACAATGCCATCGGGGCCGGGATGGGCACCAGTGGTCTGGTGGGACAGTTTGCAGCCATTGATGTAATGGGAGCCTCACCCATAGTCCTAATCACCATCCTCCTCATGCACTTTATCCTGCCAGGGTTAATTGCCTATGGGGTTTCTGAGTGGATGAGGAATAAGGGCTTAATCAAGCCAGGGGATATGAAACTTTAATATAGAATTTAACCACTATTATACCTAAGGGGTATAGTTGTGGTTTTTTTGTATACAATTAAGGATTTTCATGGTTAATTTAGACAAGATATATAGGGGGGAAGGATTGTGGAGAAAAAATATATATTGGCCCTGGACCAGGGTACNACTAGCTCTAGGGCAATAATCTTCGACAAGGATGGGCAAATCATAAAAATAGCCCAAAACGAGTTTACCCAGTATTATCCTAAGCCAGGATGGGTAGAGCATGACCCCATGGAGATATGGGGGACCCAGTCAGGGGTAGCCAGCCAGGTCTTAGAAACAGCAGGAATCAGATCTGAGGAGATTGCTACCATAGGCATAACCAACCAAAGGGAAACCACAGTGGTCTGGGACAAGACTACAGGCAGGCCTGTCTATAATGCCATCGTCTGGCAGTGCAGGAGGACGGCTGGTCTCTGTGATGAATTAAAGGAGAGGGGCCTGGAGGGTTATATCAGGGAAAATACAGGCCTGGTGATAGATGCCTATTTTTCCGGAACCAAGATCAAATGGATTTTAGATAATGTTGAGGGGGCCAGGGAAAGGGCTGAAAGGGGAGACTTGCTATTTGGTACCATAGATACCTGGCTAATCTGGAACCTAACCAGGGGAAAAGTACATGTTACAGATTATTCTAATGCTGCAAGGACCATGATCTACAATATCAAGGACCTCTGCTGGGATGAAAACCTTCTGGAGGAGCTGGAGATTCCAGCCTCTATGTTGCCTGAAGTAAGACCTTCCAGTGAAATTTATGGTTGGACAGACCCTCACATCTTTGGTGGAGCAGGGATACCCATATCCGGCATAGCAGGAGACCAGCAGGCAGCCCTCTTTGGTCAGGCATGTTTTGAGGCTGGAATGGCCAAGAATACCTATGGTACTGGCTGCTTTATGTTGATGAATACAGGAGAAAAGATAGTTCCCTCCAAGAAGGGCCTACTTACTACCATCGCCTGGGGTGTGGACGGAAAGGTGGAGTATGCCCTGGAGGGTAGCATCTTTGTGGCTGGGGCAGTGGTCCAGTGGTTGAGGGATGAGATGAAGTTGATTAGCACTGCGGCAGAGAGTGAGTACTTTGCCCAAAAGGTCCAGGATAGTAATGGGGTATACCTGGTACCTGCCTTTGTTGGCATGGGGGCCCCCTACTGGGACTCATATGCCAGGGGGACCATGGTGGGCCTAACTAGGGGGGCCAATAGGAACCATATTATCAGGGCAGCCCTAGAATCTATTGCCTACCAGACTAGGGATGTTTTAGAGGCCATGGAGGAGGACTCAGGAATCAAGCTTAGAACCCTTAAGGTAGACGGAGGGGCTGTGGCCAACAACTTCCTCATGCAGTTCCAGGCGGATATCCTAGGGGTAGATGTCTACAGGCCGGATATCATAGAGACAACAGCCTTGGGGGCAGCCTATCTAGCAGGCCTAGGGGTAGGCTTTTGGACTGACAAGGATGAAATAGCCAAGAGGTGGAAGGTAGATAGGGTCTTTAAGCCTGAGATGGAAGTTGAGAGGCAGGAGATTCTCTACCAGGGTTGGAGGAAGGCAGTAGAAAGGTCCCTTAAATGGGCAGAGGATTAAAAGCCAGAATCAAATCCTTGACTTAAATTTAACTTGTGATATAATTAATTCAAAATTTAATACCCTAGCTAGAAGGGAAGTAGTAGATAAGAAAACCTTTAAGAGAGCCAATGGTTGGTGGGAATTGGTAGGTGGAATTATTGAATCCGTCTCTTGTTAAGATAGCTAATAACTTTTGAGTGAACTGAAAGGTTAAGTAGGGTGGCAACGCGGGTTAACTCTCGTCCCTAATAAGGTGGGGACGGGAGTTTAGTTATTTATGAATTACTTTTGTAAAACTAGGGTATTATCCTTACAAAAGAAAATTATATAGGAGGGATACATAGTGCTAGACATTAGGAGAATTAGGCAAAATCCAGAAGAGGTAAAGAATCTTTTAGCCAGAAGGCATGGAGATTTTCCAATTGATCAAGTATTAGAATTAGATGAGGAAAGAAGAAAGACCTTAAACCAAGTAGAGCAAATGAAGGCTAGGCAAAATGCAGTGTCCAAGGAAATCCCTAGACTTAAGAAGGAGNGCAAGGACGCGACCGAGGTCCTCAAGGAGATGAAGGAATTATCAACTCAAATCGGGGACCTAGATGCCAAGGTGAAGGAATTAGATGAGAAGATTAAGGGCCTTTTATTAGAAATACCCAACACTCCTAATAAGGATGTAGTTGAAGGAAAGAGCGATGAAGATAATGTGGAAATCAGAAGGCATGGGGAGCCTAGGAAGTTTGATTTTGAGCCCAAGGCCCACTGGGATCTAGGGCCAGACTTAGATATCTTAGACTTTGAAAGGGCTTCTAAGATTACAGGGGCTAGGTTTACCATGTTCAAGGGTCTAGGGGCCAAGCTAGAAAGGGCCATCATCACCTTCATGCTAGATTTACACACTAGTGAACATGGCTATACTGAGATGCTGACTCCATTTATGGCTAACAGGGCCAGTATGACAGGTACTGGACAGCTTCCAAAGTTTGAAGAAGACATGTTCCACCTGCCAGGTAAGGATTATTTCTTGATTCCTACTGCGGAGGTAACCTTGACCAATATCCATAGGGATGAAATCTTAGAGGAGAAGGACCTACCCCTTCTTTATACGGGTTATACTCCATGTTTCAGACAGGAGGCTGGCTCAGCAGGTAGGGATACCAGGGGATTAATCAGGAATCACCAGTTTGATAAGGTGGAGCTGGTTAAATTGACCAGGCCAGAGGACTCCTATGATGCCCTAGAAAGCCTAACAGCCAATGCAGAAGAGGTGCTAAAGAGATTGAATATCCCTTATAGGGTAGTAATGTTGAGTACAGGAGACTTAGGCTTTTCATCAGCCAAGACCTATGATATAGAAGTATGGATGCCAAGCTATAACAGATATGTAGAGATTTCAAGCTGTAGTAACTTTGAGGATTTCCAATCCAGAAGGGCCAACCTCAGATACAGAAGGGAAGACAATGGTAAGGTAGAATATGTCCATACCCTAAATGGTTCAGGTCTGGCAGTTGGAAGGACCTTTGCAGCAATCTTAGAGAACTGTCAAAACGAAGACGGATCAATCACAATACCAGAGGCCCTAAGGCCATATATGGGTGGTATAGAAAGAATAGGATAGAAAAACAAACTACCTAGGTGCTCAGCCTAGGTAGTTTTATCACTTCATATTATCTTCTGCCAAAGAATCCGCCAAAATCTCCACCGCAGAATATTAAAGCTAACAATAAGAAGAAGAATAGTAGACTATCTCCTCCATTACAACAATCTCTCCTGTATTCAGTCATCTATATCCCTCCATAATATATATTAGTTATTTGACTTAATATATTATATAAATCTAGCCTGGTTTCTGTTACAAGAATATCCAATAGATAGAAATGGCTTAAACTAATTGACAAGGAGATAGAAATATTGTAAAATAAATTGGTAACACGCACTCGTAGCTCAGTAGGATAGAGCGACGCCCTCCTAAGGCGTAGGCCAGGGGTTCGATTCCTCTCGGGTGCACCATATGAAAGCAGCCTGAAGTTATTCAGGCTGCTTTTTATGTGCGCCCAGCATGGGCGTAAACTAGTCGGTGAAAGTCTATATTAATAAAATTTGGAAATTCGGGTACCAATAATTTAAATCCAGTTTTCACAAACGTTTTCAAATTTTATATAATTATTGACACATATTAACTGGTATGGTAGTATGGTATTGAATTATTGATTACTGAATTTGGATTAAAATCTTAAGAGGATGTGGACGAATGAATTTGGTAATAGAAAAGCAAAAGTTGGGGACTAGCGTTGGTGACCATGTGTACGAAATAATTAAAAAGAATATTATCAACNTCAATATGCCACCAGGTAGTAGGGTAAGTGAAAAAGAGGTATCGGACTTACTAAACGTTAGTCGCACACCAGTAAGAGAAGCCTTTATCAAATTATCTAAGGAGCAATTAATCTATGCTGTTCCTCAAAAGGGGACCTATATTTCACATATAGACTTAGAGGCGGTAGAAGATGCTAGGTTTATAAGGGAATGCTTGGAAAAAACTGTGATATCAATGGCTACAGAAAGTTTCCCTGAGGATTTGATTTATGTCCTTGAGGATAATTTTAAAAGGCAAAAGCAAGCCATAAAGCAGAAAAAATTCTATGATTTCCTGATGCTGGATGAAGACTTTCATAGGACTATTTTCGTCGGAGTTAATAAAGGGAGTGTTTGGTCTTATATTGAACAAATAAACACCCATTACAAAAGGGTACGTATGTTAACACTTATTGCTGATGTAAATTGGTTGGGTCTTGTCGACCAGCACATGCATATCTTAAAAAGCATCAAAAACCAAGACCATGAACTAGGACAAGAAGTAATAAGTACCCACATTAAGAAACTAATTACTGAACAAGAAGAGTTAAAAACTAGATATCCTCAATACTTTAAAATTGATTAAACATAATCCTTTTGGTAAATAATTCATATTAATTAGGTTTGGCATTAATGTAGAAAACTTAATAAGCAATTATTTCAATGGAAAAGGTTTTCTGGAGTTTTCTACAATGCAAATATATTTAAAATATTAGGAGGGACAATATGAAAAAGGGCCTTAGAATTTTATCATTAAGTCTTGTGCTTATGCTAATGATTTCACTATTAGCAGGATGTGGTTTGAAAGAACCGGAAACTCAAGATACTCCAGCTCCACCTACAGATGAGGGAAGCTCAAGTGAAGGTTCAGATGATACCATGCCAGAAGTTACTCTAGTTTATGCAGAAGTAAACCCACTAGATAGTATAGTTGGACAAATGGCTACTTTCTATAAAGAAAAGGTAGAAGAAATGTCCAATGGAAAGATTAAAATTGATATCCAAGCAAGTGGTGTTTTAGGTTCAGAAAACGATGTACTTGATACAATGCTAGGTGGAGGCGGTACAATTCATATGTCTCGTATCTCAGCATTTGCACTTACTCCATATGGTGGACAAAAATCTAAGTTGCTATCAATACCATTCACTTTTGTAGATCGTGACCATTATTGGAACTTTGCAACATCCGATTTAGCACCAGAATTCCTATTAGAACCACATGAAAATGGTAGTGGTGTTAGAGGTCTATTCTATGGTGAGGAAGGTTTCCGTCATTTCTTTACTGTTGACCCAATCGATGGTATTGAAGATTTAGCGGGCATGAAACTAAGAGTTTCAAATGACCCAATAATGACAGGAATGGTTGAGGGTTTAGGTGCCAATCCTACAGTAGTTTCCTTTGGTGAGTTATACTCAGCTCTACAAACTGGTGTAGTTGACGGTGCTGAGCAACCTATAGGTAACTATAAATCAAATGCTTTCCATGAAGTTGCACCATACCTAATCCTTGATGGACATACACTTGGAGCCATTCAAGTAATCATTACTGATGAAGCTTGGGATAGTTTAACGGAAGAACAACAAGATATTCTTGTGGAAGCTGGCAAACTAGCATCAGAATTTAATAGAGAGCTTTCAGAGAAAGTAGAAAATGANGTTCTGGAAGAATTAAAGGCTGAAGGTGTAACAGTTGTAGAGGTTGACGACATTACCCCTTGGCAAGAAGCTGTAAAAGAGGTTGTAGAAAAAGAAACTGCTGAGTATGCAGATCTTTATCAAAAAATCGTTGATATGAAATAATATAAATGCTACAAGATAATTAGGGGCACAAAGGCAACCATGCCTTTGTGTCCACTTTACTAAGGAGTGAAAATATGGCAGGTTTTTTTAATACATTAGATAGAGTTAAACCTATATATGATGGAGTATATAAGTTTGTACTATTCTTATGTAAAATGTTATTAATTACTGATATTCTTATTACTTCCATGGCTGTTGCTGGGAGATTTATTTCNTTTATACCTGACCCAGCGTGGAGTGAAGAAGTGGTTTTAACCCTAATGTCATATATGGCAGTTCTTTCTGCGGCATTGGCAATCAGAAGAAGAGCCCATATTCGTATGACAGCCCTAGATAAGTATTTCCCTAAGAGAGTAATAGTATTTTTAGATATACTTGCAGATATTGCAGTACTTGCCTTAGGTATAGTAATGATAGTAGTAGGATGGAAATATGCTATTCAAATTGGGTCAAAGGGAGCTTATGTGAGTATGCCAAGCTTATCTAGATTTTGGATGTATTTCCCTATTCCTCTAGCTGGAGTAGCTATGGTTATATTTGAATTAGAGATTCTATATGAGCATCTAAAAACACTACTCTTAAAGGAGGTAGAATAAATGAGTCCTGATAATATAGCAATATTGATACTGATTGGTGGATTCCTATTAATGGTTGCCTTAAGATTCCCTATTGCTTATGCAGTTGCCATTTCATCAATTTTCACTTTAATTTATCAGGGATTACCACTTTCAATAGTTGCTCAACAGATGGTTAAGGGCATTAGCTCATTTAGTTTGATGGCTGTTCCATTCTTCATAACAATGGGAGTATTGATGGGAACAGGTGGTATATCTGAGAGATTAATCGCACTAGCCAACTCTCTTGTTGGATGGATGAGAGGCGGTATGGCTATGGTTAATATAGTTGCATCCTACTTTTTTGGAGGTATTTCGGGTTCTGCAGCAGCAGACACTGCATCTATTGGTAGTATCATGATCCCGATGATGGTAGAACAAGGATATGATGATGATTTTTCAACAGCAGTTACAATCACATCTTCATGCGAAGGTCTTCTAGTTCCACCAAGTCACAATATGGTTATTTATGCTACTACTGCAGGTGGAGTTTCAGTAGGTAGTCTTTTCTTAGCAGGTTATTTACCAGGAGCCCTACTAGCGGTGTCATTAATGGTGGGTGCTTACATTATTTCCGTTAAGCGTAATTATCCTAAGGGAGAAAAATTCAGTATAATAAATGTAATTAAAGAGTTAATATCTTCCTTCTGGGCTCTAGCAGCAGTTCTTATAGTTGTAGTTGGAGTTGTTGGTGGTATATTTACAGCTACAGAATCAGCAGCTATAGCAGTTATATATTCACTAATCGTGAGTGTCTTTATTTATAAGGGTCTTGACTGGAAGGGTGTATGGAAATCCTTAGAAAGTTGTGTAGATACCTTGTCTATAGTTCTAATCCTCATATCAACATCTAGTATATTTGGATATCTATTGACTACCTTACATGTACCAACTAAAGCGGCAAATGCTATTATAAACCTTACAAATAACCCTATTCTGATAGCATTGTTGATTAACCTAATTCTACTAGTCTTGGGTATGATTATGGACATGGCACCTATAATTTTGATAGCTACTCCAATATTATTACCGGTAGCACAATCCATAGGCATTAGTCCAATTCAATTTGGTATAATGATGATTTTAAATACAGGTATCGGTCTATTGACACCACCTGTTGGTTCTGTTCTCTTTATTGGGTCAGCAGTTGGAAAGGTATCAATAGAGAGACTTGTTAAAGCAACATTGCCATTCTATATCTTGATGNTAGTTACACTCTTACTGATAACCTTTGTTCCAGCAGTTAGCTTATGGCTTCCATCAGTATTGATGTAATATGAAATATATAGTTAAGTATAAACCAGAAGCAATTGATCTATGGAAGCTATCAATGTATGGAATATATGGTTCAATGGTAGGGGTAGTTAATATAATATTTACTCTTGCAATGTTGGGTTTGATTGTAAGGTTTTGGGGAAGTGTAAATGCCTTTCTAAAAATCTTACTTCTATTTGGACTAAGCTTATTTATTTTGATTCAACCTATAACTATCTATTTTAAATCTAAAAAACAAATTGAGACTGTACCTCAAGAAATGGAACTAGTCTTCGATAATAAGGGTATGCAAATAAATACTTTAAGTCAAAATACTACTATAAGGTGGAAGAAGATAAGGAGAATAGTAGAAAAATCAGATATGATAATAATCATGTTAGATTCAAATCAAGGCTTCATAATTACAAATAGAATGATAGAAACAGATATGGAAAAGTTTTACAATTATTTAGTTTCTAAAGCTAATAAATAAATACAAATATTGTCCTTTAGATTAAGTAAAGTCGTATTTACAGTAGCTGTATTTGCGACTTTATTTTATCGACTTGACTGAAATGGAGGTTTTAATATGAAGATGACTCTAAGATGGTTTGGTAGCAAGCATGATACCGTAACCTTAGAGCAAATAAGACAGATTCCAGGTTGTGTTGGAGTGATTACTACCCTATACGACACAAAGCCTGGTGAGGTATGGACTAGGGAGGCCATCAGAGCCATGAGGGAAGAGGTTGAGGCTGCAGGCTTAGAAGTAAGTGGTATTGAGAGTGTTAATGTCCATGATGATATTAAGATTGGTCTTCCTTCTAGGGATAAGTATATCGACAATTATATTCAAACCCTTAAAAACTTGGCTGAAGAGGGAATTGATCTAGTATGCTATAATTTCATGCCAGTATTTGATTGGACTAGAAGTGATCTTGCCAAGGTAAGACCTGATGGCTCTACAGTTCTTTCATATGATCAGGAGATTATCAATAAGATAGACCCTGAAAAGATGTTTGAGGAAATGGATGCCAATGCTAGTGGTTTTATACTACCAGGTTGGGAACCTGAAAGGCTGGCTAGGGTAAAGGAGCTTTTTGAAATGTATAAGGATGTGGATGAAGAAAAGTTATTCAATAATCTGGTTTATTTTCTAAAGGCTATAATACCAACCTGTCAAGAATATGGTATTAAGATGGCCATCCATATGGATGACCCTGCCTGGTCAGTCTTTAATCTACCAAGAATAGTGAACACCAAGGAGAATATTCAAAGATTACTAGANGCAGTGCCAGAGGAAAATAACGGGCTAACCCTATGCACAGGATCCCTTGGCTCAAATCCAGACAATGACATTCCAGATATAATCAGATCCTTTAAGGGAAGGATTCACTTTGGGCATATAAGAAACCTAATCCATCATGCTCCAGGTAAATTTGATGAAGCAGCCCACCTATCAAGTGATGGTTCATTAGATATGTATGAGATTATGAAGGCCTTTTATGATATTGGCATGACAGGGCCTATAAGACCAGACCACGGAAGGATGATCTGGGGCGAAAAGGCTATGCCTGGTTATGGCCTATACGATAGGGCCTTAGGTGCAACCTATTTACTTGGTTTATGGGAAGCAATTGAAAAATCCACTAGGTAAGATACAGTAGGAGGTGCAGGTATGGAGTTAAAGTTAGAATCATTAAAAGAAAAGAAGGTTTGGGAGGAGGCTGGTTTTAGCCTACCACAGTTTGATCTAGATAAGGTAAGCGAAAATACGAGCAAGGCTCCCAATTGGATCCATTTTGGGGCTGGTAATATCTTCAGAGCTTTTCTAGCAAATGTTCAGCAAAATATTCTAAATGAAGGGAAAAGTGATAGAGGAATTATCGCAGTTGGTGGAAATAGTATAAAATCAGTCTATCATGAACATGACAATCTAACTGTTCTAGTAACCCTCAAGGTAGATGGTAGCATTGAAAAAAGGGTTATAGGCAGTGTTACAGAGGCCATAGTTTTGGATGCTAGTAATGAATCATACTGGAATAGACTAAAGGAGATCTTTAGAAATCCTAGTTTACAGATGGTAAGTTTTACTATTACTGAGAAGGGCTATAAGCTAACTGATAGTCAGGGTGAATACCTTGCAGATGTAAGGGAGGATTTCAAAAATGGGCTAGAAAGTCCAAGGAGCTATTTGGGTAAGGTGGTTTCCCTACTCTATGAAAGATATTTGGCTGGGAAACACCCCATTGCTTTGGTAAGCATGGATAATATGTCCCAAAATGGAAGCAAGCTCTATGAATCTGTATCTACCTATGTAAGTGAATGGACGGAGAGAGGACTAGTAGANCAGGGCTTTAAAGCTTACGTCGATGATAGGAACTCTGTGTCCTTTCCTTGGTCTATGATAGACAAGATTACTCCAAGGCCAGACCCTGCTGTTAAGGAGATNTTGAGGGAAGCGGGCTTTAAAGATGTAGAGGATAAAATAACTGAGAACAAGGGTTATGCTGCACCATTTGTGAATGCGGAAGAGTTGGAATATCTGGTAATAGAGGATGACTTTCCTAATGGTAGACCAAACTTGGAGGAGGGTGGCGTAATTTTCACCGATAGAGAGACAGTGGATAAGGTTGAAAAGATGAAGGTGGGTACATGCTTAAATCCCCTTCATACTGCCCTAGCCATCTTTGGTTGTCTACTGGGATTTGATTTAATCTCCAAGGAAATGGCGGATCCAGACCTAAGAAGACTAGTAGAGAAAATTGGCTATGAAGAGGCCTTTCCAGTAGTTGTTAATCCAGGTATCCTTGACCCTAAGGAGTTCATAGATGAGGTCCTTAATATTAGATTTCCAAATCCATTTATGCCAGACACCCCTCAAAGAATTGCAACTGATACTTCGCAAAAGCTTGGTATAAGGTTTGGAGAAACTATAAAGGCCTATATATCAAGAGAGGATTTAGATGTAAAGGACTTAAAATTTATCCCCCTAGTTTTAGCTGCCTGGTGCAGATATTTAATGGGCATAGATGATAAGGGAGAAAAGATGGAGCTAAGTCCTGACCCACTCTTAGAAGAGCTACTACCACATCTGGAGGGTATTTCCTTGGGAGATAGGGGACCATTCCATGAGCAACTTAAGCCTGTCTTATCAAATGCTAATATATTTGGTATTGACTTATATGAAGCAGGTTTAGGTGAGAAGGTAGAAGGTTACTTTGAAGAGTTAGTGGCAGAAGAAGGTGCTGTTAGAAAGACTCTTCAAAAATATCTACATTTAACAGATCNATAATTTNCTATATATATAAGAAAATCTTAATCTTGAAGTTGATTACAAGGAAAGAATTTATTAAATTGAAATAATGCCTCTTCTATAAGAGGCATTATTTTTGTGCGTCCCGGACTGATTAACCTTTTAAAGACTGATAGGGTCAAGGATAGGAAGGGATATTTTTTTGACAAGAGCCTTAAAATAGTATAGAATACAATTGTTATTGTAAACAGGTGATAGGATGGATAAACAATTTATGAAGGAAGCCTTAATAGAGGCAGGCAAGGCCTACAAGGAAATGGAAGTTCCTGTAGGTGCTATTATTGTCTATGAGGGAAAAATAATAGCCAGGGCCTATAATCAGAGGGAGGGCCTAAGAAACCCCTTGGCCCATGCTGAAATTATGGCCATCAACCAGGCCAGTGAGTATTTGAAATCTTGGCGGCTTCATGGCTGCACCATGTATGTCACCCTAGAGCCTTGTGCCATGTGTGCCGGGGCCTTGGTAAATTCTAGGATAGATAGGCTGGTAATTGGCACTAGGGATTTGAGGATGGGGTGTGCAGGGACTGTGGAGGACCTCACCAGCCATGAGAAATTCAACCATCAAATCCAGGTGGTACATGGAGTCTTGGAAGAGGAGTGCAGTAGGATCTTGTCTGAGTTTTTTCGGGAGCTTAGGGCTGAGAAGAAGTCCCTATCCTTAAAGGAGTCAGAACCTGTTTATAAGGAAGAAAACTAGGCATAGGGAGAGATGTCCGAGTTGGTTTAAGGTGGCGGTCTCGAAAACCGTTGTGCAAGGTCCACTTGCACCGAGGGTTCGAATCCCTCTCTCTCCGCCATAAATATTAAATGGAAGGATGGAGTTAAGTGGGTAATATAATCGAAACTATGGTAAATTTCGTAGCATATGCTATGGAAATTGTAGGAATCATAATTATTATAATATCTGGAGTTAAGGCCCTATACATATTTATTAAGGATGGATTTAAGTTTAATAACATGAATGTTTCCCTGACAATAGCAGAGGGTCTAAGCATGAGCTTGGGGTTCTTGTTAGCTGCTGAAATTGTTCTCAGCATCATGATAAAGACCATACCTAACCTAATTGTTCTAGTGGGTATAGCAGCCTTAAGGGTGGGGTTGACATTTGTACTACATTGGGAGATAAACCAATATGAGAAGGTCCTTGATAAAGAGCATCCAAAGGGTACCTATTATGAGCAGGATCTATCACCAATGAAGGATAAGATTAATAATTAATAAAAAACCAATAAGCTGAGCTTATTGGTTTTCTTTTAGCAAATTATCCTTGATATCCCAGATGGCCTGTGATAAATCCACAAAGTATTCATGGGGATTTTCAAACCTCTTGACCTCATCCCACAGGGTATCTATCTCTTCCTTACAATAGTTCCTAATCTCTTCAATACTGGGACTTTCATATACCTGTTTTCCCTTTCTAAATATTGGGACTAATAGTTTCCTAGCATAGAAGTTGGTGAGGGTCTTCCTCTTCCAGGTATAGAGGGGGTGGAAGATTTCATAGGGTTTACTAGAATCGATAACCTCATGGTGCTCCGTAATTACATCTGCAATAGCCTTATTGGTAGTCTTGTTATAAAGCCTATAGACCTGTTTAAATCCAGGTGTTGTGATTTTACCTACATTGGAACTTATTTTTATCTTGGGTATAATNTTNCCTTCCTCTTCTACGGCTACCAACTTNTATACCCCACCAAATACAGGCTGGCTGCTTGATGTAATCAGCTTTTCCCCCACACCAAAGCTGTCAATNCAGGCACCTTGCTTAAGTAAATTCTCTATTAGGTATTCATCCAGACCACTGGATGCCATTATAGTACAGTCATGGAAACCAGCTTCATCCAGCATCTTTCTAGCTTCCTTGGATAGGTAGGCTATATCCCCACTGTCTATCCTAATACCCTTAGGCCTGAACCCCCTGGGTACAACCTCCTCTTTAAAGACCCTAATTGCATTAGGTACTCCATCCCTGAGGGTATTGTAGGTATCCACTAGTAGGTAGCAGTTATCAGGATAGGTCCTGGCATAGGCCCTGAAGGCCTCTAGCTCACTTGGAAAGGCCTGAACCCAACTATGGGCCATGGTACCCAGGGCTGGAATTGAATAGTGCCTGTCAGATAAAGTATTGGCAGTACCTNCGCAACCTCCTATATAGGCTGCCCTAGCCCCTAGTATGGCAGAATCATAACTATGGGCCCTCCTACTGCCAAACTCTATGATGGTCCTGCCCTGGCCTGCCCTAACTATCCTGTTAGCCTTGGTAGCTATCAAGGATTGGTGGTTGATAGTTAGAAGGATCATGGTTTCTATCAGTTGGGCCTGGACTATGGGACCCCTTACAATCATGATGGGCTCTTGGGGAAAGATGGGTGTACCTTCTGGTATTGCCCAAACATCGCAGGTAAACTCGAAATCTCTTAAGTAGTTTAGGAATTTTTCACCAAAGATTTTCCTGCTTCTAAAGTATTCTATATCCTCTTCTGAAAATTTTAGGTTCTTTAAATAATCAATAACTTGCTCAACACCGGCCATTATGGCGAATCCACCGTTTTCTGGTATTTCCCTAAAAAACATATCAAAATAGGCTATCCTGTCTTCCATCTTGTTCTCAAGAAAGCCATTAGCCATAGTAAACTCATAGAAATCCGCCAGCATTGAGAGATTTCTCTTGTCTTGCCAATTAAAATTCTCCATTTCCGTCTCCTTTACAATTTGTTAAGTAAATTATAGTCCTATATATAAAATAATTCAAGTTACAGTAGATTGTGATGGGGTTCTTGATATTTAAATACCTAGATTAATTTGGCCAAAAAATATAGATAGGTGACTTCTAATACTTCCTTCGAAATCACCTATCAATTAAAATAAAACTTACTTGTGCTACACCAACCAACAAATTTTGGTTCTGACTTAATCTCTACGACTTTTCAACACTCCTTACGGTTGTACTCAGACTTAAGATACTACTACTACCTTGAATCAACATCCAATCCATAGGCTACAATCTTAAATCCTGGTATTACTCGATACACTACGAGATACTCACATCCTCCACTTAGGGAAGATTTACACCTTCTTTCAAGAAGATGACAGAATTTGTTGATTCATGCTTGAACTGCTTAAACCATATTCAGTTGTGCACTACACCAAAATCTTGATGCATTTACTACTTAATTCTAGGTTGGTGTAGCCAAGAAGTTTTATTAACAACCAATTAATTAGTTTTAATCCAACTAATTAATTTATTTGGTTGTAGTAATATTATACCCAGATATAAGATTTTAAACATATTTTAGAAAAAATTTTAAAATTTTTTTANTAATTTGTCCTATCCCCTATAATCCTGTAAAATTCATGACTTCCACCTGACAGGGTTCAAGAATATTCTTCTTAGTATTCAGTATGGGAAAAATAGGAAGATTTATTTTTCAGGGGATTCTTAGACTGATAGAGGATAAAGAATTAAATAAATAATAATTGACAAGATATAAGGTGAATGATATCATATAATCAGAAACCACCCCCGGGGGAGGGGGTGCGGAAAGGAGCATTAGAATGGCTAAGAAAAAGATTGATATAGATGTTATGGGTATGACCTGTGCAGCCTGCTCAGCAAGGGTGGAGAAGGCTCTCAATAAGCAGGAAGGAGTGGATAAGGCCGTAGTCAACCTTCTATCCAACAAGGCTACCGTAGAGTATGATGATGAAAGTATAAAGGGAGAGGACCTAATCCAGGTAATCGAGAAAACGGGATATGAGGTACCTTCCATCAAGAAGACCTTGCTGATAGAGGGTATGACCTGTGCAGCCTGTTCCACAAGGGTGGAGAAGGTTCTTAACAGGCTAGACGGTGTTAGCAAGGCCAGTGTAAACCTATCCACCAACAAGGCCCTGGTGGAATTTCCTTCAGGGGCAGTGGATGTGGAGACCATGATTAGGGCGGTTGAGAAGGCAGGCTACAAGGCGGAGTTAGAAGTGGAAAGGGATGTAGACAGGGAAAAGGAGCTTAGGGAAAAGGAGATCAAGTCCCTTAAGACTTCCTTTATCGTATCTGCCATCCTAAGTATCCCCCTATTCTCAGCCATGTTTTTCCATATGGCTGGGACAGACAATACCTTAAGTAATATTTTGAACAATGGCTGGTTCCAACTAGTATTGGCTACCCCTGTTCAATTTATAATAGGTTATAGGTTTTACAGAGGTGCCTATAACTCCCTAAGGGGGGGAGGGGCTAATATGGATGTCCTCATAGCCATGGGTACATCTGCAGCCTACTTCTATAGTCTTTATAATTTACTAAATGGAATCCATGAGTATTATTTTGAATCATCTGCAGTTATTATCACCTTGATCCTCTTAGGAAAGACCTTTGAAGCAGTTGCCAAGGGTAAGACCTCCGAGGCCATTAAGAAGCTAATGGGTTTGCAGCCCAAGACAGCTAGGGTGGTAAGGGATGGCCAAGAGATGGATATAGCCATAGAAAAGCTTGAAATCGGGGACATCATAGTAGTGAGACCTGGAGAGAGGGTCCCGGTTGATGGTGTGATAGTAGAGGGCCATTCATCCATAGATGAATCCATGCTAACAGGGGAGAGCATACCTGTAGATAAGACTGTTGGAGACCAGGTGGTAGGGGCCACCATTAATAAGTTTGGCTCCTTTAAGTTTGAGGCAAAAAAGATTGGCAAGGATACTGTCCTAGCCCAAATCATCAAGCTGGTAGAGGAGGCCCAGGGCTCCAAGGCCCCAGTCCAAAGGCTGGCGGACAAGATTTCCGGTATCTTTGTCCCTGTGGTTGTGGGTATAGCCCTAGTTACTGTACTAGGATTTAGCCTAATAGGAAATAATTTTAATACTGGACTTATCAATGCAGTAGCAGTCCTAGTAATAGCCTGTCCCTGTGCCCTAGGTTTGGCTACACCAACTGCCATTATGGTGGGTACTGGCAAGGCAGCTGAGAATGGAATCCTGATAAAGTCGGGAGAGCACCTGGAAAGGGCCCATCAAATGGACACTATAATCTTTGATAAGACAGGAACCATTACCAAGGGCGAGCCTGAGGTTACTGATATTTTGGCCTTTAATGGGATAGACGAAGATGAGATTTTAAGAATAGCAGCATCAGTGGAGAAAGTGTCTGAGCATCCCTTGGGCCAGGCCATTGTCAAATATGCTGAAGACAAGGATATAACCCTAGTGGATACTGACTCCTTTATGTCCCTTTCAGGTAAGGGGTTAAGGGCAGGATTTGAAGGAAAAGACATCTATATAGGTAATAGAAGGTTGATGAAGGAAAATAATATCGATTTAACTGGTTTTGAAAATGAAATGCTAAGACTAGAAGAGGAAGGCAAGACAGCCATGCTGCTTTCAATTGACGGAGTCATATCAGGTATAATTGCAGTGGCAGATAAGATCAAGGAAACCTCACTGGAGGCTATCAAAGAGCTAAAGGCTATGGATCTAGATGTTTATATGATAACAGGTGACAATGAAAGAACTGCCAAGGCCATAGCCAGGGAGGTTGGTATAGACAATATACTGGCTGATGTACTGCCTGAAAACAAGGCAGAGGTAGTAGAAGACCTTAAATCTCAGGGTAGGCATGTAGGTATGGTGGGGGATGGTATTAATGATGCCCCAGCCCTAGCTGCAGCAGACGTGGGATTTGCCATAGGTACAGGGACTGACGTGGCCATGGAGGCAGCAGATATCACCCTGATGAGGGGAGATTTGAATGGAGTTGTCACAGCCATTAGGTTGAGCCATAGAACCATGAAGACCATAAAGCAGAATCTCTTCTGGGCCTTCTTCTATAACTCAGTAGGAATACCATTCTCAGCCCTAGGTTTTCTTAATCCTATGGTGGCTGGAGCAGCCATGGCATTTAGCTCAGTTTCTGTAGTTACAAACTCATTAAGGCTAAGAAGATTTAAATAAGAGGAGGAAATTATATGACAAAGACAATTTTAGTGGAAGGCATGAGTTGCCAACATTGCGTAAAGGCGGTGGAATCTGCCCTAAAGGAATTGACAGAGGTAAACAAGGTTGAGGTTGATTTATCACTTAACAAGGTTGTAGTTGAAGGGGAAGACCTGGTAGAGGAGAAACTGATAGAAGCCATAGAAGAGGCAGGCTATGAGGTTAAAAATATTATCTAGAAATTGGTGATAAGATGAATGAGGGGAAAATGAGGGCCTTTAACAAGTTGAAAACAGCCCGTGGCCAGATAGATGGGATAATAAAGATGCTGGAGGATGATAGGTATTGTGTAGACATATCCACCCAAATCCTATCAGTCATCGGCCTATTGAAAAAAGCCAATATTGACATATTAAATGACCATATCAGGTCCTGTGTTATAACAGCCATCTTGGAGAGCGAAGACCAAGGCAACGAAAAGATAGAAGAGATAATCAACGTAATAGATAAGTATATAAAGTAAAAAACTTCCCGTAGGGAAGTTTTTTTATCCTTTTTACCCATTAATATTCGGTAGTAGGAGCTTTATCATATCCTTAATTAAGTTAAGTTTCTCTCGTGAGGTACCAGAAAGCAAGGATAGAATCTCCTTTATCTCCTCATCCAATTCTTCCTTGTAGTTCTCCTCAATAGCCTCTCGGGCTAGGATACCCTCCATGTAATGTGTATAACCCCTTAGCAGGTAATCCATGGAAACATTTAAGGATGATGATATCTTAATTAGGGTATCAAGGCTCATATTCCTATCTCCCCGTTCTATTTGACCGATGTAGTATGGAGATAGACCTATAAGCTCAGCAAATTTTTCCCTAGTTAAGCCTAATTTTTCTCTTTCTTTTCTGATTCTTAAGCCGATTTCCTCAAGATTTATAATAGGATTATCTTGCATTGTGTCCTTCCCCCTTGTGTCTAACTCTATTATGAAAATCGACTTAGTTAAATTAGCGATTGGCATAAGAAAAATAGCGCTATTGGCTAATTTATCCTTGCATATATTTTAAATTATAGTAGACTAATATATGAGTATTGTGATTAAATAAATTATTTAATTAATATAAAGATAGAATAAGATATATCATACAGGGTATAATTCATTATACCGACAACCCTTTTTTGATATGTATAAGCTTATGGGAGGATAGTTATGTTGGACAAGATAAATCAGCTAAAGAAACAGTTAGATGACTTGATGGGAAAAGAGGAGAAGGACCAGAAAAAAATATTGGATATCAGTAGAGAGCTGGATGTACTTATCGTAGAATACTATAAGTCACTGGAGGTTCATGAGTTAGTAAAGGAATAAGATTAAGGTAACCCTTAGGAGGGTTACCTTTTTTGTTTGGTGCCTATTCCGTTCTAAGGGCAGTGACTGGGTCCTTCTTAGCTGCCTTCCTGGCTGGTATCAAGCCACCTATCAAGGTAAGTATAACACTTAGGATGACTAGGGCTAGGGCATTTACTAGGGGCAGGTAGGCATTTACCATGGGGTTATTGGTTATGTTGTGGATTATCTTATTGATGGGGTAGGTCAATAGGATTGAAATACCAACCCCTAATATTCCAGAGAATAACCCTATTATAAAGGTCTCAGCATTGAAGACCTGGGAGATATTACCCTTGGAAGCACCTAAGGCTCTTAGGATACCTATTTCCTTGGTTCTCTCCACCACTGAGATGTAAGTTATGATGCCAATCATGATAGAGGAAACCACTAAGGATACTGCCACAAAGGCAATCAAGACATAGGATATAACATTTATTATTGTGGTTATGGATGAGGTCATCATGGCTACAAAATCCGTGTAGGTGATTCGGTTTTCTTCATCAACCTTGGCATTGTAGTTGGTAATGGCCTCAGCTATCCTGTCCTTATCCTCAAAGGTATCTGCATAGATGCTGATGGATGAAGGAGCATCTAGGCTTACAAAGCCAAAGGCATTCATATTGTCATCATAACTTCCTGAGGATATATATCTATCATAGATATCCAGAAGAACCTCATCATCTGGATCCTGCATGAATTGGTCCATCATCCCAGCTAGCTGGGCCTCATCCATATTCTGCATAGCCTGTAGGACCTCTGGGTTGTCAGCATAGGCAGCAAGGGAAATCCTCCTAATGAGGGTGGCCTTGTCTGATATGCCTAGATTATCGATATATTCCTTGGCATCCTCAATCTTAGTTTCATCATCTAGGGGCTCAAAGGTAAAACCATTTAGTATATTGGTATCAGGGTTGGCCAATTGGGCTTGGACCACAGGACTATTGTTTGAGTATTCTATGATGTAATCCGTAAGGGCATTAGTGTATCCCACAGCTCCTCTGATATTTGCATTTTTCGCATCTTCTGCTGGCTTAATGATGCCGGTGACCCTTAACTGAAGGGCATCCTCTACTAATTTCTCTAATTCATCCTCATCGTTGCCTATATAGTCAAAGTATCCATCTTCATTTTCCACATAATAATCGCAGGAGGGTATCAGATAGAAGACCTGGTCTAGGACTTCGTCATAGTCCCAGCGATAGGTCTCTGGTATGAATTCTTCCCCACTATCCAGGATATCCTTAATCTTTTCATACTCTTCCTGGGGCAATAATCCCAGGGAGTATAGGGCTGTTGTGGGAAGCTCATTATCCTTATTTAAAACAACAACCACCTCATCATAGGCCTGGGGCCAACTGCCATGGACAAGGTCGTAACTATCAGTGGTGACAGCACTTATTAAATCATCACCTGAACCAGGTAAGAGTTCTTGAAATATATCCGATTCAAACATAGATCTCCTTGGGGATGCCTCCATCATGGAGGACATGGTATTCCTCATGCCAGTCTCCACCTCTTCAGAAACACCAGGCATATGGGAAGACCTATCTGTTTCAAAAAAGGCGTTTTCATTAGAATCTATCAGGTCTCCCTCTGGGTTACGGGTGAAGACACTAAAGGCTACATTATAGGAATAGATGATTCCATTTTCTCCAAGATAGTCTTGGATTTCGCTCTTGGGGTCATCTAGGTACTTCTTAAATTCAGTTAGATTATTCTCCATTAGGCTGGATGTTATCTGGCTGGCTATCTCTAGACTCTGGCTATTAGAGTAGACAGCCTCTAAGTCATGGTCCGGCTCTTCATCTATCTGTCCCATGGGACCCCCTGGACCTCCCTCTGCCATGATGCTGCTAAAATCAAAGGTCTGCTCGTCTATAGTGATAGGGTAAGAGGTCATGGTATCCCTCTGAATATCCTCTATATACTTGTTGACACCATTGGAAAGGGCCAGGATTAGGGCAATCCCAATAATCCCTATGGAGCCTGAAAAGGCTGTTAAAAGGGTCCTTCCCTTCTTGGTTAAGAGGTTGTTGAAGCTAAGGGCAAGGGAGGTGAAAAAGGACATAGAGGCCTTTCCCATGTTCTTATGCTTTAAATCCTCCTCGCTAATATCTTCTATAAGATAGGGGTCAGAGTCATCGATTATCCTTCCGTCCCTAAGTTTTACTATCCTGGTAGCATATTTCTCTGCCAATTCTGCATTATGGGTAACCATAATGACCAGTCTGTCCTTGGCCACTTCCTTTAAGAGTTCCATGACTTGGAGGCTGGTTTCACTATCTAAGGCCCCGGTGGGCTCATCAGCCAAGAGGATGTCTGGGTTATTGATAAGGGCCCTGGCAATAGCCACCCTTTGCATTTGACCGCCAGACAGTTGGTTGGGCCTCTTATGGACATGCTCTCCAAGCCCCACTACCTCTAAAGCCTCCTTAGCCCGCTTCTTTCTTTCACTACGTGAGACGCCGGAGATAGTAAGGGCCAGCTCCACATTAGCCAAAATGGACTGGTGGGGTATCAGGTTATAGCTTTGAAAGACAAAGCCTATGGAATGGTTCCTGTATGAATCCCAGTCCCTATCCCTGTACTTCTTTGTAGAAATTCCATTTATTATTAAGTCTCCCCTATCATAGCGGTCAAGCCCTCCTATTATATTGAGAAGGGTGGTCTTTCCGGAACCGCTGGGTCCTAATACTGCAACAAATTCATTCTTCCTTAGATTTAAACTAAGATCATCTAGGGCAGACTGAACTAATTCTCCTGTTATATATTTTTTTGAAATGTTCTTTACCTGTAACATTCACAAACCTCCTATCCTTATATATTATAACAAAGTTTACCAAATACAACCTGGCTAGATAAAAATATTTCTTAAGTAGTAAAGCATCCTAATAGAAGTGGCTAAAATCAACCATAGTACAAGATAGGATGGGAGATGCATAACTTGATAAAATGCCTAATTATGGTTATAATATTATAAAGGTTAGAGAAGGTCAGACAAATTTTAGATAACATCCTAACTTTAAGGAGAGATAGATAATGGAGTATAAAGATTATTATAAGATATTAGAGGTTGATAAAAATGCTAGCCAGGATGAGATAAAGAGGTCCTTTAGAAGACTTGCTAAGAAATATCATCCGGACCTGCACCCTAATGACAAGGAGGCCCAGGAGAAATTCAAGGAAATTAATGAGGCCTATGAGGTACTGGGGGATGAGGAAAAGAAGAAGAAGTATGACATGTTTGGCAGCAGCTATAATTTTACTGGTGGACAGAACTTTGATCCATCCCAGTTTGGCTTTGGGAATGCCTATACCTATACCACATCTGGAGACGGTGGTGGATTTAGTGATTTTTTCAATATGTTCTTTGGTGGAGATGCTAGGAAGGGGAGTAGTTTTAACCTAGATGACTTGTTTGGTGGTAGTGGCTTTACCAGAAGCCGGCCCAAAAGACAGTCCTATGAGTCCGAACTCTATATAAGTGTTGAAGAAGGCTACACGGGAGGAAGCAAGGAAGTCAACATCAGTCTAGGTGGGCAGAGTAGAAACATATCAGTCAAGATTCCCAAGGGTATCCTGCCTGGGAAAAAGCTTAGGGTCAAGGGTGAAAAATGGGGTCTGGATGGAGACATCCTATTTACAATCAATTTCTTAGAGGAGAGTAGATTAAAGCTAGATGGACTAGATATTATAAGTAGGATAGATGTCCTACCTTGGGAGGCAGCCCTAGGTACTAAGGCTGTAGTCAACACTCTGGATGGCAAGATCAAGGTAAATATCCCTAAGGGAATTGTAGGTGGTAAGAAAATCCGCATACCCAATAAGGGCTATAGGGATATGAAGGGTAATAGAGGAAACCTCTATATTGAAATCAATATTGTAAATCCACCAAGTCTTACCAAGGAGGAAGAGAAGCTCTATAAGAAGCTAAGTGAAATTTCTAGATATAATCCAAGGGAGTAGGAGGAAGCTTATGGAATTGAATAATTTCACACAAAAGAGTTTAGAAGCTATACAAGCAGCACAAAACCTAGCCATGGAATATGGAAACCCTCAGGTGGAAGAAATCCATCTGAACTATAGTCTGGTAAACCAGGAGGATGGCCTGATACCTAGGCTTATCTCATATATGGGTGAAAACCTTGAACTGATAAGAAAGGATATAGAAAGGGAAGTAGAAAGGCTACCTAAGCAAACTGGTGGCACCATCTATCCCAGTAGGATTTTTAACAAGATCCTCAATGCTTCTAAGGATGAGGCTAAGAAGTTTGGTGATGAGTATATCGGTACTGAGCACCTCTATATCAGGTTACTAAAGGAGAAGGATACAAAATCAGAGGCCATATTCAAAAGGTACAATATCAGCCTCCAAAGATTCCTAGATGCCTTAAGGGAGGTTAGGGGCAATCAAACCATCACTTCGGATAATCCTGAGGCAACTTATGATGCCTTAAGGAGGTATGGTAGGGACTTGGTGGAAGAGGCCAGGGCTGGTAAACTGGACCCGGTGATAGGTAGGGACAGTGAAATTAGGAATACCATCAGGATCCTATCAAGGAGGACCAAGAATAACCCTGTACTCATAGGGGAACCAGGGGTAGGTAAGACCGCCATAGTGGAAGGCCTGGCCCAGAGGATAGTCAATGGGGACGTTCCAGAAGGTTTAAAGGGTAAGACCATCTTTGCCCTAGACATGGGGGCTTTGATAGCAGGGGCCAAGTATAGGGGAGAGTTTGAGGAAAGGCTCAAGGCGGTATTATCTGAAGTTGAAAAGTCAGAGGGTCAGATCCTCCTCTTTATAGATGAGATTCACAATATCGTAGGGGCTGGCAAGACTGAAGGGGCCATGGATGCTTCCAACCTCCTCAAACCCATGCTAGCCAGAGGGGAGTTACACGCCATAGGGGCAACAACCCTGGATGAGTATAGGAAATATATAGAAAAGGATGCAGCCTTGGAGAGAAGATTCCAAAAAGTAATGGTTACGGAGCCCAGCGTGGAGGATACCATCTCCATCCTAAGGGGGCTCAAGGAGAAATATGAAATTCATCATGGTATCAGGATATCAGATGGGGCTGTTATAGCTGCAGCCACCCTATCAGATAGGTATATCAGCGATAGGTTCCTACCTGACAAGGCCATAGACCTGATGGATGAGGCATCAGCCATGCTGAGGACAGAGATAGACTCCATGCCAGTAGAGCTGGATGAAATTAGGCGGAGAATCTTGCAAATGGAGATTGAAAAGCAGGCCCTTAAGAAGGAAATCGATGAGGCCTCCATGCTAAGGCTGGAGAAATTGGAAAAGGAACTAGCAGCCTCCAAGGAGGAATATGACCTCTTGAAGGCTAGATGGGAAGAAGAGAAACAAGGCCTTAGCAAGATTAAACAGATTAAGGAAGAGATAGATAGGGTCAAGAGGGAGATTGAAGATGCTGAGAGAAGGTATGATTTAGAAAAACTATCCCAGTTAAAGTACGGTAGGCTGGTTGAGCTTAATAAGCAGTTAGAAGAGGCCAATGCCAAATATGAAGACCAGGAGCGCATGTTAAAGGAAGAGGTAACTGAAGAGGAAATAGCTGAAGTGGTTGCCAAATGGACCAATATACCTGTGGCCAAGCTGGTTGAAAGCGAAAGGGAGAAGCTCTTAAACCTAGATAGGATTTTACACAGGAGGGTCATAGGCCAAGAAGAGGCAGTAGAGGCTGTTAGTGATTCAATCATCAGGGCCAGGGCAGGTCTTAAGTCGCCGGATAGGCCAGTTGGTTCCTTTATCTTCCTAGGGCCAACCGGGGTAGGTAAGACGGAGCTGACCAAGGCCTTAACAGAGGTTCTATTCGATGATGAAAGGAACATGGTTAGGATTGATATGAGTGAATATATGGAAAAGCACTCCGTATCCAGGCTGGTTGGGGCACCTCCAGGATATGTGGGCTATGATGAAGGTGGCCAATTGACAGAGGCGGTAAGAAGAAGGCCCTATTCTGTAGTCCTCTTTGATGAGATAGAAAAGGCTCACCCTGATGTCTTCAATATCCTCCTACAGGTACTGGATGATGGTAGATTGACAGATAACCAAGGTAGGGTGGTTGACTTTAAGAACACAGTTGTCATCATGACTTCCAATATTGGTTCCAGCTACCTCTTAGAAGGCATCAATGATGATGGAAGCATAGAAAAGTCTGCCAGGGAGAGGGTTATGGACGAGATGAGAAGGACCTTCAGGCCTGAATTCTTAAATAGAATCGATGAAATAGTCATGTTTAAGCCCTTGATGAAGGATGAAATCTATAAGATAATCGATTTACAAGTAGATGAGATCAGGGAAAGATTGAAGGATAGGCAGATGGAAATCCTGGTTATGGATGAAGCTAAGGATTTAATCCTGGAAAAATCATATACCATCCAGTATGGAGCTCGCCCGGTGAAGCGATTCTTACAAAAAGAACTGGAAACCAAACTAAGTAGGCTTCTTATCAGTGGGGACTTAAAAGACAAGGACACCGTAAGAATAGGGGCTCAAGAGGAAAACTTAATATTTGATATCAATAAATAAGGCTAGGTCCTATCACCTCAGGCTGGGGGTAGAATAGGACCTAGCTATTTCAATTAATGAAGGTTTACCATTTAATTTCTACAATTGGCTTGATTAGGTCTGCTGGCTTATCCTTCATCAAGAGAAGGGCCTCTTCAATCTTGTCAAAACCTTCAAACCTATGGGTAATCAGTTTACTTGGGTCATATTTGCCAGTCTCGACCAGGGAAGCAAGTTTTTCCATCCTATAGCGTCCGCCAGGAGTAAGGCCTCCATTTATCCTCTTGTGTCCCATACCAACTGCCCACTCAACCCTAGGTATCTTGATGAATTCTCCGCTGCCAAGGTAGTTTACACTACCAATTGCACCACCAGGTTTCAGTATCTTTATAGCCTGGGCAAAGGTATCTACATTTCCTCCAGCTATGAGGACCTTGTCAACTCCAATATTCTTAGTCTTAGCCAATATTTGCTCGACTATATCTCCCTCCCTATAGTTTATGATATCTGTTGCCCCATATGCCTTTGCAACCTCTATAGAATTAGGACGGGAACCAACTGCAAAGATTCTGGAAGCTCCCTTGAGGTTGGCCCCCATAACGGAGTTCAATCCTACTGGACCAATACCGATGACACAGACGGTTTCTCCAAGCTCAACTTCTGCTAATTCAGCAGCATGGAAGCCTGTAGTTGTCATATCGGTCAACATAACAGCGGAGACAGGGTCTACTCCTTCAGGGAGATGGGCTAGGTTTGCATCCGCTTCGTTAACATGGAAGAGTTCAGCAAAAACCCCATCCTTGAAGTTGGAGAACTTCCATCCTCCTAGGGCGTCACCTGAATGCATGGGATATCCCCTCTGGCTATTGATATCACCCCAGTCAGGAGTAATGGCTGGAACTATTACCTTATCTCCCTTTTTGAAGTCCTTGACTAATTCACCAACTTCCATAACCTCTCCAACAGCCTCATGGCCCAGGAACATGTCTGTACGCTCGCCAATGGCCCCTTCCCAGACAGTATGGATGTCGGATGTACATGGTGCTACCACAATGGGCCTTACCAGGGCATCCATGGGACCACACTTGGGCGCCTCTTTTTCAATCCATCCTGTCTTACCAATTCCTAACATTGCGAAACCTTTAATCTTCATATAACCCCTCCTATTAGATTAAGTAGTGTTAAATATATGATAATCTAGAGTATAATAATGCAAATTTNNTGCCAAAATATGGGGGGTATATGAAATCGTTGATTTAAGCAAGTTGATAGGATCTACCTCTTTTGAGTTCTGTAAAAATATGTTGGATAAACCAACAGTCTTATTTAGGATTGTTTAAATTTTCTACACTTCTTTTTTCTTGTACTCATCCAGTTTAGAATATAGGGTACACCTATTTATGCCAAGGATACTTGCTGCTTTAGTGATATTACCATCACATTTTTCCACACAGGCCAAGATAGCCCTCTTCTCCCATTCCCTCAAGGTGCACATATCATAATTAAAGCAAGTGGTGTCTTTATAATTCCTAGTTTTTTCCTCATCAAAACTGAAGGAGCTGTCTCCCTCTAGGTTTACGATATTCTCTATACAGTTTTCCAGCTCCCTAACATTTCCTGGCCAGCTGTGGTTAAGAATTTTTTCATAGATGTCATCCCTTATCTTGGGAATGGGCTTATTCAATTTTCTAGATTTTTCCTTAAGGAAATGTTGGACCAATAATTCGATATCCCCTTCCCTCTCCCTAAGAGGTGGTAGGTAAAGGGGGATTACACTTAACCTATAGTATAGGTCCTTGCGAAAGCTTCCCTTTTTTACCTTTTTCTTTAAATCCTTGTTGGTGGATGCTATAACTCTAACATCGGTGGCAATACATTTATTTCCACCTAGTCTTGTGACACAGCCATCTTGTAAAATCCTCAAAAGCCTGATCTGCATATCCAAGCTCATTTCTCCTATTTCGTCTAGAAAGAGGGTACCCTCATGGGCTAGCTCAAACTTACCCGGATGGCCACCTTTTCTGGCCCCAGTAAAGGCCCCTTCTTCATACCCGAACAACTCACTTTCGATGAGATTCTTAGGTATAGCCCCACTGTTTAATGCTACGAAGTTCTTATTCCGTCTGCTACTATTATTGTGGATTGACTGGGCAAATAACTCCTTACCAGTTCCACTTTCCCCCTGAATAAGGACGGTGGAGGGACTGTTGGATATACTCTTAGCCTGCTTTTTCAATTCTACTATGGCCTTACTTTTTCCAATAATATCGTCAAAGGTATATTTTGCATGCAATCCTGATGACTTGCTAACTAGATGACTCAAATAAGCCTCAGACATTTACATCACCTCTGGATACCTTTGACTTTAGTATATCACAATAGGAAAGTTTGGTATAATTTTTGTTCAAAAAAGAAAATAAAAAGGCTGTGGTTAAACCACAGCCTTCTATTATGTATCCGTGCACCTAGCTTCGACACCCTACCCCGAGCGTTACCCAAGTAGTTAACTCGGACCAGGTGACCCTACGGCACACGAGAAGATTCACTTACCGCTGCTTCCTTCCGGACCTGACGGGGTTCATGAGTTCCCGTTGCGCAGGACCCAATCGTCAACGCCACTTTCTTGAGGCAGACCTCGTAATAGAAGTGCCTCTGCTAGGAATTCAATCCTGCTATAGCGGATTGCAGGTTACAGGGCACCGCTACCTCCCCATCTAGCACGGCAAAGTTTATACTGGCGGAGAGAGGGGGATTTGAACCCCCGAAACGCTTTCACGTTTACCCGCTTTCCAGGCGAGCGCCTTCAGCCATCTCGGCCATCTCTCCACAATAGTGACAAAGAGTATTATAAACTATATTAACCTAAATGTCAACTTTGTGCTCTTGGAAGATAGTGTCAAGTTGTTGTTGGAAAACAATTATTTTAATTACAATATAGAAATATCTTCATTTTATATAATATTAAATCCATGTTTTCTTTTATTTAAACC
>JGI24708J26588_10000609_pt1 | contig 29091 bp, 28 predicted proteins | sample BioPla1DNA2_FD_26588 | JGI IMG/M metagenome (IMG submission 26588) | reverse complement strand
CATAGGAGTCGAGATGCTCCTTGAGGGGCTCATCAGAAATATGGAAGAAGGAGCGCCTTTGCAGTTTCTGTTCTTTCAGGAACCTTACCAGCTCAGGCAGGAACTGATCAAGGAAGGCGGCATACTCAGGTGACTGTGCGTCGGTCTCCCAGCCGAAAATGCGCTTGAGTTCGCCGTCTTCCATAGCCACAATTTTCGGTGCATGGCGGGCCCCCCACTGGGTGAACAGATGGGAAAACTCGAAGTACTGCACGCCAAGCCCGTCACAAAGGTCAATCCAGCGAGCCAGGCTGCTGAAGTCGAAGCTGTACCGGTCCTTGCCCTTGGTCACCCCGACCAGCTGCACTGTAGGGCGCTCGCCTCCTACCAGGGTATCCAGGGGAGGGGTAAAGAGGGGGGTGAAGATCATATTCACTCCATGCTGAACCGCACAGGCGATGTACTGCTCCAGTCGGCGCCAGTGTTCTTCGCTGAAGACCTCCACGTTGTACCAGGTGGCCAGGCAGTCGGCATGGAGCCATTCTGTGTGAATGATCTCCTGGGGAGGCAGGAGTGCATCGATTACCTCAATTTCCAGCCGGGCGCGGGTCAGCTCCACCCCATTCTCTGACTCCAGGCTGATGTCTAGCGGATAGTTGCCAGGCTCGAGGAGTGCATCGCCGCCGAGGGAAAACCAGAGAGCCCGGGACTGTCCGGGCAGAAGCACAATGTCTTCTTCAGTGACCGGTTCCAGCAGATCGGGGTACAAGCCCGGTGTGGTTCTCAGGACATTGCGGTCCCAGTCCTTGTTCAGGGGCAGCTCTACCGGAATCAGCCCCACTTGATAGATGGACAGATGGGACTCCAGGGGTGAGCTTACCTTGACCTGGACATTGCGTAACTTTTCCGTGCTGCGGCAGGCGAGCTGAAATGAATATACTTCGTTTCTTAACATGGAATGGGCATTACAAGCGGGAAAGTCCAGCCCTTCGTCGGCAAAGACCTTTTCTAAGGAGCTGATAATCTGGCTCTTAACCAAGGATTCTGTCTGCATTTGGCATCCTCCCTTGTCTGCGTTGATCAACGTCTTCGAGCCGGATTCGCCTTTTCCCTGCGGCACGGATCCAAAAAGACCCTAAAGGATTGGAGGTTTACACATGAAAGCACCGTTTCGTTTGACCAGAGGGGAGCTGCTGGCCAGAGTTGACCAAGAGTTTGGCGGGGAAAGTGAAATCGCCAAAGTCTTTCGCAATACATTCTCCGATACTCTGGAAAATACAGTGGAAGAACTCCCTGACGGCTCAGTCTTTGTGGTCACCGGAGACATACCCGCCATGTGGCTGAGGGACTCAGCAGCCCAGTTCCGGCCCTACCTGGTCCTGAAAGACGGACGCATCGAAGAAATAATCCGGGGCATCATCAAAAGGCAGTTTTTCTACATCAACCATGACCCTTATGCGAATGCCTTCAACCGCGAGGAAAACGGCAGGGGGCACCAGGATGACCTGACCGAGATGACCCCCCTGATTTGGGAGCGCAAGTACGAGATAGATTCCTTGTGCTACCCGGTTCAGCTGGCCTATCTGTTCTGGAAGGCAACCGGCCGTACAGACTGTTTTGATGCCGGCTACGCAAGGGCGGTAGATCGGATTCTGGATCTATGGAAGACTGAGCAAAACCATGCTTCAGATTCACCCTATACCTTTCAGAGACGCGATTGCGTCCCCAGCGATACTCTGCCCAACGGCGGCAAGGGCACGCCTGTGGGCTATACCGGCATGACCTGGTCCGGTTTTCGTCCCAGCGATGATGCCGCCAAGTATGGCTATTTGGTTCCCGCAAACATGTTCGCCGCGGTTGTGCTGGGCTACGTAGAAGAGATTGCTGTGAAGGTTACCAAAAATCTTCCCCAGGCAGAGAAGGCGGCGGAGCTGGCCCGGGAAATCAGGGCGGGCATTGAACAGTACGGCAAGGTGGAGCATCCCGAGTTCGGCCTTGTTTACGCCTACGAAACTGACGGCCTGGGCAATTACAACTTCATGGACGATGCCAATGTGCCCAGCCTGCTGTCTACTCCCTACCTCGGTTACCTGCCTGCCGACGATGAGGTCTACCTCAACACCAGGGCGCTGATTCTAAGCTCGGCCAATCCCTATTACTACAGCGGCAGAAAGGCCAGGGGCATCGGCAGCCCCCATACTCCCGAAAACTATGTCTGGCATATTGCCCTGGCTATGCAGGGCTTAACCAGTACGGACAGGCGGGAGAAGCGTGAAATGCTGGAGTTGATGGCAAATACCCACGGCGGCACCGGCCTGATGCACGAAGGGTTCCATGTGGATGATCCCGCCCGGTACACCAGAGAATGGTTTTCCTGGGCGAACAGCATGTTCTGCGAACTGGTCCTGGACTATCTGGGTCTCAGCCTAAGATAATGGGGGCCTATGCGCAGCTGAGCAATTAGAGAGCATGCAAAATATGCGGTCGGAAGAAGGGGGCTTGCACTTGGAATTTGTGATCATGTCGTTTAATTTGCGCTATTGGAATGAAACTGACGGGGAGCATGGCTGGCCAGAGCGGCGGGACAGCGTTGCTGAACTGATTCGACAGCAGAATCCCCTGATTCTCGGCACCCAGGAAGGGCTGCCGTCTATGCTGGAGGACTTGGATCAGAGACTCCCTGCCTACGGACGGATCGGGGAAGGTCGCTGGGCAGGCGGCGAAAACGAATACAATGCCGTCTATTTTCGCCGGGATGCCGTAGAAGTGCTGCGCTGGGGCCAATTCTGGCTGTCGGAGACTCCCTCTGTGCCGGCGAGCAGGTCCTGGGATTCATCCTTGCCGAGAATCTGCACCTGGGGTATCTTGGAACTCAGATCCAGCCGCAGAAAGCTGGCGGTGTTCAACACCCATCTGGACCATCAGGGCAGTGAAGCCAGGGAAAGAGGGACAGAGCTGATCTGGCAGGAGATGGACAAGTTCGTTAAAAACGGCATGCCCTGTTTTTTGACAGGCGACTTCAACTGCAGACCGGACAGCCCGCCGATCCAATTTTTGCGCAGCCGCCTGGTTGATGCCCTCCACAGGCAGGGTAAAGGAGAGGTGGGCACCTTCCACGGTTTCAGGGGTACGGCAGCCCCAGGTCCCATTGACTATATTTTTACAACCCAGGACGTCTCAGTCCTGGCTGCAGAAGTGCTGGATTTCGCGGTAAATGGGATACTGCCCTCGGATCACTATCCGATTACGGCCAAGGTAAGCTTGGAGCGGCGGCACTAAAGAAAAAGAGGTTTCCCGGGTTGGGAAACCTCTTTTTGCTTATTGGAGTGTGATAAAGTCCTGATGAACCGCACACAGGTCATCGAGGATTTCTTTCGCCACCAGCGCATCTGGAACCAGGGGATGGACCGCGAGGGCCTGGAGGGCCAGGTCATAAGACTGAGTTAGTGCTGCTTGCACAGCCAGGCGTTCATAGGACTTGACTGCCTGCAGCAGACCGCGGCAGTGTTCGGGTATGGTCCCTTCGATTTGGTAGGGATGCACACCGTTTTGATCTATATAGCACTGAACCTCAACGATATCGCCGGGATCCAGGCAGGGGACAGTGGAGCCGTTAATCGTGTTGATGGTGGTGACTGCAGTCCTGGTGCCATGCAGCGCACGCAGCACCTGGAGGGCGATGCCGGAATAGCCTGCAGGTTCATCCCCAGGGTTAGCAGGGCCTTCCCTGTTTTCTTCCCATACTTTTTCAATCAGCCTTTCCAGCCCGTTCTGGGAGGTTCCAATTGTACTGTCCGTTTCCAGCTGCATATAGGTTGCATCCCGGGCCCGGGAGTAATGCTGATAGATTCGATAAGCCTCTTTACGCTCGCCGGGAGTGTCCTGGAGCTGCTGCAGCGAAGCAAAAAGGCGCTTATTCAGCTCGTCAATGACCATAGCTCTGGTGATTCCGGCCTTCTGCAGNCCCTCCACAATATTCCGGGTGCGGTAATAAAACATCAAATACTCATTGGGAATGACACCTAGGGAACGGATGANGTCCGGGGNAATCATTTCCCGNCCGTGCCTTAACAGGGCCCTGTCATTTTGCAGCACTTCAGGCAGAATATCCCTTTTCTTGAACAGGATCCGCTTGATCCAGCCCAGATGGTTAATGCCGAAATAGTCGAACCATAAGCGGCCAGGATCTAAGCCAATTGCATTGGCGATATCCTTGAACAGTTCAGTGGGGGAATCGCAGATTCCGACAACCTGCCGAAAACCTTCCTCAACCAGGGCCTGAGTGATCAGACCGGCAGGGTTGGTCAAGTTGATGGCCCAGGCATCGGGGGACTCCGCAGAGAGAATTTCCAGATACTTTTTCATCGCCGGTATGGTGCGCAGAGCCATGGAAAACCCGCCAGGACCTGTGGTTTCCTGGCCAAGTACTCCGTGCCTCAGGGGAATCTGCTCATCCAGCACCCTGGAATTGATAGACCCGACCCGAATTGAGAAAAAGGCATAGTCGATGCCTTTCAAAGCCCTTTGAGCATCGCTGGTAAAGAGCAGCTGAATGCCGGGGGCAAGCCGGGATCCGATTTCCTTGACAATCAGCCCCATGTTTTCCAGACGCTGTTCATCAATATCCATCAGATGAATGGCGTCCAGCTGTAACTCATCCTTATAGTGAAAAAGTGCCCTGATCAGTTGGGGGGTGCGCACACCGGCAGCCCCAATTATTGCTATTTTCATGCGGATCGCTCCTCATTTATCCATATTGGCAGTCCTTCCCCGGAATGTGCAGGCAGCTCTATCCTTCTTCTGACCTGGTGCGGAAGATCTTGAACTCCCAGCGATCAACCCGGTAGGTGTTGCTGGAGACCAGTACGGGGGCATTTTGGCCGTCATAGTAAGTCTCGTCGATGACCAGCAGCGGAGCTCCCTCAATAACCTCCAGCTTTTCTGCCATGTCCGGCTTGGCAATCGCCGCTGTGATGCGCATTTCTGAATAGGCGAGAATTACTCCGCGTTTTTGCAGATAGGAAAAGAGACTCTGCCCCATGTATTCCAGCTGGAACTCCGGCCCCAGGATGTGCATGGGAATATAGTCTACCGAGACCATCAGCGGCTTGCCGTCAGCAGTGCGGGTTCTTTCGAGGACGCCCAGCATCGCAATGTCCTGCCTAAAGATCTTAGTGTGGGCAGGGCGCGTTTTCTCCCAATGAAAGTTAACGCTGCTTGTTCCGGGTGTGAAGCCGTATCTGGAGACATACTCCGTGTAGGAATCAAGCCTTTCCATACCCTGTCCAATGGGTATTTTCTGCTCGTGGGTCAAAATAGTGCCTAGACCCTGGACACGTCTGAGCATCCCTTGCTTTTCCAGTGCACTGAGGGCTTCACGAATTGTGGCGCGGCTTACCCCCAGCATCTTGGCGAGCTTTTCTTCCGACGGCAGCCGCTCCTCTTGCGAAAACACCCCGTTTGTAATTTCTTCTGTCAACAGCTGAGCCACTCGCAAGTAGAGCGGTCGCTTCTCGACCTTAATTTTCAACTCATTCTGCATTGTCGTTCTCCTCCAATGCTGTAAACTTAGCGTCCTCCCATGCCGGACAGGGCCATGCCGCTGATAAAGGTTCTCTGCGCCAGTACAAACAGTATCAGGACCGGCAGCAGTGCCAGTACTGAACCTGACATCAGCAATGTCCATTGTGTATTGTATTGGCCTTGCAGCGTCCGAAGTCCTACCGTCAGGGTGTTCATCTCCACACTGTTGATCACAATCAGGGGCCAAATAAAGCTGTTCCACTGCCCCAGCCAGGTAAAGACGGTCAGGCTGGAAAGGGCCGGCTTGGACAGGGGCAGGATCACATGGCGGTAGATGCCAAAGTAGCTGCAGCCGTCAATCTTGGCCGCATCTTCCAAGTCAGCCGGCAGTGTTGAGAAAAACTGCCTGAGCAGAAAGGTGCCGAAGGCGCTGAAGGCATTAGGCAAAATAAGGGCTTGGTAGGTATCAATCCAGCCTAAAATGCGGAGCAGGATGAAGTTGGGGATAATGGTCACCTGCCCAGGGATCATTAAGGTGGCCAGATAGCCTAAGAAAAGGGTGTCCCGTCCCGGGAATCTCAAACGGGCAAAGGCATAGCCTGCAAAGGAGCAGGTGACAAGCTGCAGGATTGTCACACTGGCCGAAGTGATGATGCTGTTCCAGTAAAACCTGCTGAAGGGCAGCACCTCAAAAATCCGCTTATAATTATCCGTGACAACAGGATTGGGGATTAACTGCAGCTGCAAACCAAAGACAGCCTTCGGCTCCTTAAAGGACGTCGACAACATCCAGAGGAAGGGAAGGAGCATTATTATCGAGGCGGCCAGGATGGACAGAAAGAGTACCGCGCGCCCTAGGTTTTCTACATTCAGTCGCTTCTTCATGAAAACCAACCCTTTCACCTTAGATGTCATAGTTCACCCAGTTTTTCTGGTTACGGAACTGGAAGAGGGTGATGGCAAAGATAACTATAAAGAGGAACCAGGCAATTGCCGCTGCGTAACCCATGCGGAAAAACTGGAAGGCATTGCGGTAAATGTGATAGACGATGGTGTTGGTGGCATTGGCCGGTCCGCCCTCGGTCATGATTACCGCCAGATCAAAGATCTGGAAGGAGGAAATTGTGGTCATAACCAGCACCAGAAAGGTCGTGGGGGAGAGCATCGGCAGCGTAATTTTCCAGAAGCTCTTCCAGGAAGTGGCACCGTCAATCTTGGCAGCCTCGTACAACTGCGCCGGAATTCCCTGCAGGCCTGCNAGGAAAATGACCATGTTCATCCCAATACCCTGCCAGATGCTGACAATCATCAGGGCGGNAAGGGCCCACTGGGTGCTGGTCAGCCAGCGGGGCGGGCTGGCGACGCCGAGAATCCAGAGNATGTTGTTGAGCGGTCCAAAGTCCGCGTGGAAGATCCATTGCCAGACCAGGGCAACCGCGACGCTGGACGACACCACAGGCATGAAAAACGCTGTGCGGAAGAAGGTGGTTCCAAACAGCTTCTGGTTGAGGGCAAGGGCCACTGCNAAGGCCAGCACGATCCTGGCGGGGACNGTCACAGCCACAAAGAGCAGCGTGTTCTTCAGCACTTTAATGAAGGTGGGGTCGTTGGTGAACATGCGGATGTAGTTGCTCAGGCCGACCCACTGAATGGGACGCAGCAGATCCCATTCAGTGAAGCTGAGCAGCAGGGCAGCAAAGACAGGAAGGAAGGTGAATATCAAAAACCCGATCAGATTAGGCGTAAGAAAACCATAGGCTGCCATGATTTCCCGGCGCTCATTCGCACTTCTTCGTTTTTTTGCCTTCTTACCCTTGGCTAAACTCATCAATTAGTCCCCTTCCACACCGAACATTCTTGCTGCATTCTTGTAGAAAATCAGATCCTGCTCTTCAGGGGTCAGGCCGATTTCGTCAAAGTATTTCTGCCAGTTTTCAATGTCCGTTTTGACCCTGGGCAGGTCGCAGTCGGAACCGTAGACCAGTTTTTCCGGGCGGATCTCCCGCTTGATGTAGCCGCCGGTTTCAATGTGCCTGCGCACCACATCTCCGCCGGAAATGTCGAAGAAAAGGCGCGGTCTCCAACGTGCAACGGCGCAGGCTGTCATATAATCAGGCCAGCCCAGGTGGGCGCCGATCATGTACAGCTTGGGGAAGTAAGTGGCAATAGTGTCCAGGTAGATGGGCTGCATCCGTGCGGAGCCCCGTCCGTAAGGCGCCAGGCGAGCCCTGGCCCGCATCTGCTCGACCAGTCTTTCTTCAGCCTCTCCCGTGGGAATGGCCTTCCAGGCATCTTCGCTGCCGCCCATTAAGTAGTCGACGGGGCCGCCGATGATGCCGGTATGGAACAGGATGGGCATTCCTAGGGCTTCAGCCCGCTCATAGATCTCGAAATACTTTGGATCATCATAATTTCTGGATGGATTAATCAGTTTCAGGCCGCTAAAGCCGCGATCGTAGAATTGCTTGACAGCTTTTGGGGAATCTTCGTCCATGTTGAGCATAGCCATGCCTACGATTAGGTCGGGTCTGGCCTGGATGGCATCTGCAACAAGATCATTCCCGAGCTCAGGCCAGCCAAGCAGAGCGATTTTTACAATATTGGACTCTTCCGCGACTCTGACCAGCTCATCGAGCCAGCCTGCAGCTGAGTCCCGTGACCCTATTCTGTCGAACCAGCCGTAATGGACGTGAACGTCAAATACCCGCACGAAAAACCCTCCTTCGTCTTTGTGAAATTAGGGAGGACAGAAACCTTGACGGTTTCTGTCCTGCCATCCTTACCGCTTGGCTAAGAATTCTTCCACTTCAGCCCTAATGCCTGTCAGCACTTCTTCAGCAGTTGCTTCGCCGATGAAGAGGAGATCAAGGGCAGGTGTGATCACTGTCGAGTTCAGTTCTACATAGCCGTTAAAGAGCGGCGGGATCTTGCCGTGTTCGGTATCGTTCAGGAAGACTTCGCCGAATCCTTCTGGCAGTGCATTGACAAATGCATCTCTTGTTCCCTCGGAACGATAGGCAGGGACAGCTACGCCGGTGCTGGCGAAAATGCTTTGGCCTTGCTCGCCGCAGAGGAACTCAAAGAAGGTCCAGGCTTCTTCCAGGTGCTTGGTGTTGGCGGAAATTACGTAGCCGGCACCGCTCATGGAGTTGGCCCTAATGCCGTTAGGCCCTGTGGGCAGAGGTGCTACACCCCAGTTGAAATCGGCCTGCTGGAATGTGGTCACGCGGGCGGCATTGGTCATGGCCATGGCTACAAGACCGCTGGCAAACAGCTCAGTGGAGTTGCCCAGCTGCAGCATTTGGGCAAAGCTCGGTGCTACTTCGTACTTGTTGATCAGGTCAGCCATAAACTGCATTGCTTCAATTGTCTCAGGGCTGTCACCGATGTACTTCGTGGGATTGAGGGGATCGTCAAACATGTCGCCGCCGTTTTGATGGATGAAGTTGTAGTATTTGTTGCTTTCAAGCACCACTCCGTATTGGGTGACACGGCCGCGCTCATCGCGCTTGGTCAGCTTCTGCGCAGCTTCCAGGAACTCCTTCCACGACCAGGTGCCGTCGGGATAGGCTACACCAGCCTCATCAAACATGTCTTTATTGTAGTAGAGGATGGTGGTGTCGTTGTCCCGGGGGAAGCCGTAGAGCTCTCCCTCGTAGGAGAAGATCCGCAGCAGTTCGTCGTAGTAGGGGCTGGTGTCAAAGCCGTTCCTTTCGACCAGCTCGTTCAAGGGCATCAGAGCGCCTCGGGCTGCGTAGCTGGGTATGTTATTGAGGAACATGACGTCTGGAGCGGTTCCCCCGGCCATTTGGGTTTGGATGCGGTCAAAATAGCTGCTCCAGGGTGCATGCTGGGTTTCGATCTTGATATGTGGGTGGGCGGCTTCGAAGGCTTCAATGACCTCATAGTTGGGAGGCAGTTCATTCGGGTCGCCCCAGAAAGACCAGGTAATGGTCACTGGTTCCTGAGCAATTGCCAGTGCGCTTAGGCCCAGCAGAAGCAACAATAACACAGATACACTCAGCTTAAACTTTCTCATTTCAATCCTCCATTTCATTAATTGTTGTTCTGAGACTGAAGTTTTTCAGTGATTCCCCCATATCACCTCTTTCTGTGCTTTTCAACTGTTAGGTCGTAACACGTCAGACGACTGACAATCAAAATCACATACTATATTTATACGTGATTTGCAAATATCCTTCTAAGAAAAAGAAAAAACTACACGAGTTCGTGGGTTATACCTAACAAGTGGGCTAAATATTAACGTTTTCGTGAATAAAAGGGAGGTTGGCCGGCTTCTGGCCGCAGCCGCGGGATCTGGAGGGGCGCTGGAGGCAAGACTGTCTGGAGCATAGGCCAGATGCTCGCAGTTGCCTCATGTATATCCAGGCGGTGTTCTTGGAAGGATAACAACGAACTAAACTGGAGGAGGCTGATCATGGAAGTTCACTGCACGGTGAAAAACTGCCGGTGGTGGGATAAGAACTACTGTATAGCCCAGGCCATTTTGATCACCAGTGACGAGCTGGGCGAAGCGCTGCCTGAAAGCTACGATTATCAGCAGACTCAAAGCATTGTGCAGCAATATGGCGAGACAGCGGTGGATTCTTGCACCGCCACCTGCTGCAAGACCTTTGTGGCAGCTGATGGCTAAACCCTGGCAAAAAAGACACCTCGAGAAGGTGTCTTTTTGCGTAGTCCTTTGTTTAATTGCTCTTTCTCAAGACGGGGTAGCCGTCGTTGGCCGATTCAGTGATCTCCCAGATCCGGGCAAAATCCCAGCCGGCATAGGTGTCTTTTTCTTTCATCTCCTGGGTTGATTTCCCCAGGCCTGCGCCAAAGCGGCTGCCGGCTACCTGGCTGTCAAAATAAGATTTGCTTACTGTGCCAAAGTTCAGGCCGGTTAAGCCGCCCCTGTTGCCGGCGCCGACCAGATACACAGCGGCATAGCTTTCCGTGATTACTCCGCTGCCGTGGTTCTGATTGTGGCCCACCAAGCCTCCTACAGGGGATCCCTGTGCCTGGCCGAGGGCATAGGAACGGCTGATCCTGCCGCGATTGTTGCCCACCAGGCCGCCGACAAAGGAGGCAATGCCTGAAGCAGAGGTTAGACCGTTGGCGGAGGATCTTTCAATCACGCTCGCATTGAGTCCGGCTAAGCCGCCTACATTGGCGCCTCCGCTTACATTGGCGAAAGCTTTGGAATCCAGGATCGTTCCCCGATTGTCGCCAACCAAACCTCCTATGGACTGGCCCTGCCCTTGAACCCGGGCATTAACTGCACTGCAGTTTACGATCCGTCCGTGGTTGGTTCCGGCCAATGAACCGACACTGTTTTTCCCGGTGACGGCGGCTCCGTCCAAGGTCAGATTGGAGACAGTTCCTTCCGGGGAGATGCTGGCAAACAGGCCGACGCGGTCATTGCCAGGCAGGTCAATGTAGAGCGCATAGATAGCGTAGGCGGACTCGCCGCCGCTCAGACTTCCTGCAAAATTCTCGATGGGCTGCCAGCCGGCGCTGTCCTCTGCAGTTGCGCCTGCGTCAATGTCATTGCCCAGCTGGTAGTGGGCGGAAACATCATCTCTGATCCTCTGCAGCCCATGGAGATTGTGGATGAGGTAAGGCGATTCTGCATTGCCATGACCCTGCAGGGCTACTGTGAGGAGAGGTGAAACGGTCTCTAAGTCCTCAGAGGCGAAACTGAGGATATACTCACCCTCATGGAGGATCAAATTAGAAAACTCTGCCACGCCCCATTCATTGGTGATTGCCTCCTCGCTTCCGCTGACAAAGCCGTTGTGGGAGGAGACTGCGATTAGGCGTCCGCCTTCCGCAATCACATTGCCGTAGGCGTCATAAAGGGACAGCATGACAGGACCCAGCGGCACATTCGCCGTTCCCGTCTCGGGGAAGGTAAGCAGCCGCAGGTCGGCAGGCTCTCCCGGCAGCACAGTTACTTTCAAAGTGCTTTGGGATCCCTCAGCCTCCACCGTCAGCCCGTAGATTCCTGCCTTGGTTAGAGGTTCGGAGAACACAAATTCAGCTTCACCGTTCACAAAGGACAGAAGCTTCTCTTCGGCACTGCCTGCATCAGATTCGCAGTAGACCCTGACCGGGTACTCGCCGTCGGGGAGAGGCCCATCTGGGCTCGACAGGACGATCCTGAGGACGAGGGGCNTTCCGGCCACATACTCTGCCGCGGCCAGTGCTGCCTGCAATTCAACCGGCTCGCTTGGCAGCTNTTGAGCTTCAGCATGAAGGCCGGGTTCGACAGGAATGCCTGTTTCGGAATCTTCCTCCTCCGGTTCCGTTGGAGCAGGCAGGGCGGTGACAGCAAGGGAGCAGCTCCCGCCTTCCACCGCTATTATCAAGACATATTCTCCTGCTTCACTCAGGGGCTCCGCCAGAACAAACTCAGCTTCCCCTTCCGCAAAGAGGAGGGTTTTTTCCTCCAGGCTCTCTTCGTCGCCCTCCCTGTAAACAGTGACAAGATACTCGCCGTCCAAAGCAGGCTTGTCCTGCTGCCTAAGACTAATCAGCAGCGCCAAAGGCTCTCCCGCCGTATATTCCGGGCTGGCAAGCTCGGCATAAACCTCAACTGAGCTCTCGTCTTCTGGAACGGGAGTAATGTGATACTCGGCGATGTAGGGGTCTGCACCCTCAATGGATACTCTTACCCAGTATGCACCGGCCAGTTCTGCTGGAACAGTGAGGGTAAGGGCGGCATAACTGTCTGTTATAGGGGCAGTTTCTCTAATCTCTGGTGTGAGGGAAGTGCCGTCTTCGCGCAAGAGCTCAGCCGCGACTGGGGTTCCCTCTTCTATGTTCACGGTTTCCACTTCTATTTCCACAATCTGCTCCCGTCCCGGTTCATGCTGAACCGGCAGGAGGCGGACGCTGTTGATGCGGGGAGCATCAGGGTCGAAAACCTCAACTTGAAAACTCAAGGCGGTGTCCTGGTAGCCTTCCTTGCGGGCAATGACACGGAGGGAGGCCGTACCGATTTGAAGGGCTTTAACAACAAGACTCTCCTCGTCACTGGTAACTGCAACGATATTCTGGTTGTCGCTGGTTAAGATCAGCTCTGCATCGGCAGGCTCCATCGTCAGGTTAAATCTTCTGCTCTCCCCGACAGGCATGCGCAGGTTTGACAGCTCTTCGTAATCCCTGACCGCCACTGACTTATAGCCTGCACCGATACAGCCTGAGAGCAGCGCAGCTGCTAGAATGAGTATGAGCATATGTCGTCTATGTTTTCTGGCGGCAAACACTGCAGACACCTCCTGACTTTGTTAAAAAAATATTCTCCCTAAAGCGGAGAAGTCCTGTTGATCACCGCACCTGAAAGAGTGCTTTAGCGCTGTCAAGTTCTGCCCTTATTCTTTCCAGGTTGTTCTCGGCAATAAAGCACTCTAAGGACCACACACCGGCATAGCCCTGGGCGCCAAGTGCCGCGGCAATCCTGGGGAGATCAAGATCGCCGGCTCCGATGGGCAGGTGCATTTTCTGCAAAGTCCCGTCTGAGAGGTGGACATGGGCAATATTAGGCCCCGCCTGTTCGATGAAGGTCAACACCTGTTCAGTATCCCTGAGGTGGGTGATATCCAGCGTTACCCATTTTTCACTGCTGCCCAGATCCTTAAAGAGCCTGTTCAAGTCCGCCCAGTACTTCACGGAAACGACCTCTTTGTCACTGTCCATGTTTTCCACCGCAGCTAACACACCCTGGGCCTTGGCATAGGCAAGGATCTTGGCTAGGGAATCTACCTGGAACCTCCAGTGGGTCTGGGGGTCATCCAGGACAGAAAACTTGCTGCCCGGGTGGAGTACGAAAAGGCGGGAACCCAGATCTCGGGCAAGGTCGACGGCGTTAAATGTCTGGCGGAGGGATTCTGCCCTGATGCCCCTGTTGGGGCTGGCGATTTTAATATCAAAGATAGGGCAGTGGACAGTGGACCTAAGGTCAAGCCTCTCCAAGGCAGCTTTCAGCTCCTCGGCACTCGCGCCTTTGTCTTCATCCCAGGCATGATCAGCCCAGATCTCGGCGTAATCAAAGCCGCTCTCTTTAATGATCTCCAGGGCTTTCAGAATCGGCTGGCTGAAGAAAGTCATGGTAGTGACTCCAAATAACATCCCTGCTCTTCCTCTCTAATATTTCACTCCGGTAAAAATCATGCTTTGGATGAACTGCTTCTGTGCAAGCAGGAAAGCGACAATGATGGGGGCGGTGGCCATTACAGAGGCCGCCATCATCATGGGCCAGTCGGGGTACAGATCAGCCCGCATCAAAGAAAGACCAACCTGGAGTGTTCTCATGATGTCTCGGTTAATAATGATCAGGGGCCACATAAAATCGTTCCAGGCCCCCATAAAAGTGAACAGGCCCAGGGAAGCGAGGGCGGGCTTGCTCAGGGGCAGAACAATTCTGCTCAGCACCTGCATACGGCTGCAGCCGTCAATTATGGCCGCTTCTTCCAGGGAGACGGGCATGGACAGAAAGAACTGCCGCATCATAAAGGCTGCAAAGGGTCCGGCCAGGAAGGGCAGGGTGAGTCCTGCATAAGTGTCGATCAGCCCCATCTTGCGAATAAGGATATAAGCCGGGATGATCGTGGCCTGGCTGGGGATCATCATGGCAACCAGGTAGCCCAGGAAGATTACGTTGCGGCCGGGAAACTGCAGCCTGGCGAAGGCGTATCCGGCTAAGACCCCGGTAATCAGCTGGGCGCAGGTTATAATTCCGGCAACAAATAGGCTGTTCAGCCCATACCTAAGGAAGGGCTGTTCAGTCAGTGCCCGGTAATAGCCGGAGAAAGTGATCTTGGAAGGAAGCCAGGTCATCTCGTAGGTGAAGACCTCATCTTCTTCCTTCAGGGAAGAGAGCACCATCCAGGCAAAGGGCATCAGCATCAGGATGGCGAGACAGAACAGAACAAGGTAAATAATGAGCCGTTTGACCTGCATGGCCGTCTCCTTTCTTAGATTTCGTCCTTAAGCAGTCGGTTTTGCAGCAAAGTCAGCACAAAAATGGCTGCAAACAGCACCCAGGCTACTGCTGAGGCGTAGCCGCTGCGATAGAACTCAAAGGCTTGCTGGTACAGGTAGTAGACAATGACCATGGTGGCGTTGGCCGGGCCGCCGCCCGTCATCACGTAAATCTGGCCAAAAACCTGCATCGACTTGATCACGCTTACAATCACCGCAAAGCCGATGGGGCCCCGCATCATGGGAACTGTCACATGAACAAGCCGCTGCCAGGGATTCACTCCGTCCAGATCAGCGCTTTCCATCACTTCTTTGGGAATGTTCTGGAGCCCTGCCAGGAAAATCACCATGTTAAAGCCGAGGTTTTTCCAAATGCTGAGCAGGATCACAGAGGGCATGGCCCAGGCGGGATCTGTCAGCCAGCCGGGGCCTGAGATCCCGATTCTTGCCAGAAGGCCGTTGATCAGCCCGTAATTTGGCTCCAGCATCCAGGTCCACACAATGGATACAGCCACCATTGAAGTTATCACCGGGGCAAAGAAGGCGGCGCGAAAGAAGCTCTGCAGCCGCAGATTGCTGTTGAGCAGCACTGCCACAAGCAGGGACAGGGCTACGCCTATGGGCACCACGCCCAGGGTGTAATAGACGGTATTGGTTACAGCCCTTTGGAAGGTGGGGTTCTGCAGAAGATTGGCGTAATTGGCGAAACCTACAAAGGTTCGCTTAGGCGAAAGGAGCGATGCATTGAAGAAACTCAGGTACAGGGAATAGAAGATCGGATAGACGGTAAAGACGCAAAAGATGATCAATGACGGCAGAAGCGCCAAAATTGCTGTCTTGGTCTGTTCATTGCCCAGCCTGTTCCACTTTACCCGCATCGCTTTGCCCTCCTTTCATCTACCTCTACAATACGACAAATTGCCTGGGGGAACAAGGGTGGAAAATTAAAGGGCCGAGACCTGTTTTGGTCTTGGCCCTTTATGGAGTTTCACTGAGTGAAACTCGGAGATAAGGATTGAACTCACTCCACCGTGCGTTCGGAGTTATCTCGTTCCCTGCACAATCACCGCAGAGTTGCTGTTGCCAATCTGGGTGATGAAAGCGGAGTAGTGGTTTCCGCTCTGTTGAATCCTTGCTGCATTGGCATCGCCAACTTGGTAGATTCCTGCCCAGTTGCCCGTGCCCATCTGGTCCGAGACCGCAAGGTTGCGGTTTCCCAGCTGATAGGCACCAGCCCAGTTTCCCACACCGCTCTGCCATTGTTGAACAACGTTGCTGTCTCCATTTTGGTAGATATAGGCCCGATTGTCCTGACCTTGCTGGACCTGCTCGGAACTATTTTCATTTCCGTCCTGGTAAATGTATGCCAAGTTTACATAGGGTTCTGTCTCGTCTGCTTCGGAAGTCTGGAACAGAACGCTGAACCAGGCTTCCAAATCAACTGGCTGCATTAGCTCGGGGTGTTGGGCCAATGCGCTTGTGCTCGTGAGTAAGCCTACCGTCAGTAACGCCAATACAAAAGTCAACATTCTTTTTTTCAACATGTTTCCTCCTCGGTAACCCGGCTGTCTGGTCTCCCAGACCCGTGGCTTTGTGTCCCCACCTCGCGATGGGTTTACCTTTTTCTGAGGGAAAGACGAACCAAAGTTCGACTTGTCTCTCCGTTCGTCCTCGTCTGCACAGCTTGTACTATGCAACGAAGTGTCTTGCTAATTTATTTTATCACGGTCCAACGGAGTGAGCAATCCTTGATCCCACTCTATTTTTCTCACGCGGCCCGGGTGGGCCGCAGGCAATTGCTAGTTGGTAAGTACATTGGCTTGAACCAGTTTGAACACTGCCTCTTCCAGCAAAGTCCGGACGACCAGGTTGATGACCTGCTGCTTTCCGCTGCCGGTTTCAAACTCCACGATGTTCTTCCCCAGGAAGGAGAAGAGCTGGAGTCCGACTTTTTCGCCAATGACCTCGCCTCTGAGGCTTTCGGCCCAAATCACTTCACCGGTTGTTATGTTGGTGACCCGCAAGTCCAGGGCTACAGTTGCTTTGGCGTATTCTGTAGAGCCGCCCTTGCCGGCGATGACAAGTCCAATTCCGCCGGTTTCCTTACTCACCTGATACTCTGTGATGGAACCTGCAATCATGTAGTTTGCCCCTGTAAGGGCGCCGAGCTCCGGTCCCTGTCCAGGTGCAACCCGGGCACTGGAGACGAGGTTCTGCTCGTTCATCAGATCAGCGAAGCGGACTCGATCCAAAACGGCAAACTGTCTGGATCTCTGCAGCGCAGTGATGAGCATTTCCGTTGAACCCTGGGTGACCACAGTTGACGAAGCGCCGCCATCTGCCTTGAACTGACCTGTGCTGTCTGTGATGGCGTAGATGGCGATGGGTATCTTCTCTTCAGGTTCCGGCAACGCTGCCAGCAGCTGGCTCGCCGTAGTTATGTTGTCAATGGACAGTAGTACGGTTTCAGGGGCCTCGAGCAATGCTTCCATATCCTGGACAACCACTTCAGCTGGGGGAGGCGGGGCAGCGTCACGGCTGGCTGCTCCTCCGATCAGCAGGCTCAAAGCCAATAGTCCGACCATAATAAATTCCATGATGTCCCTCCTTTACCTATGTGTACTGCGATCCGTCTACCAGACCGGAGGTTCAGGCTGGGCGCCAGAGTCAATGCTGATCTCTGTCCAGCCGCCGTCGGAGAAGTAGTAGATTTTCATCGACTGGCTGACCTCGTCCCAAGCGTAGTAGATCCATCCGTCTTCCACCGGGACAAATCCGTAGTCGGGGGCGTCAGAGGTGGGGTCATAGTACACGATGTCCCGTATCGCCTTGCTCATGGCCATGCGATCGAGGCTCTCTTTGAATCTGTCAAGGCCGCTCTGATCTTCAGTTGTCCTGAGCAGCTCCTGCTGGGTGTTGGCGACATTGAGAGCCACTTGGCGTGCATTGGGATTGTTGATAAGCTCAAATCGCCAGCTCATGGTGTAGGTGGCTCCGGCCAGTCCGCTCACGCCCAGCACCAGTGCGGCCACTAGGCTGAATAGCACAATCCTTTTCATAATGTTTCCTCCTTAATAGACAAACTGAAAGCCGGTTGCTAGATGCAGGCCTTTGTCTCCCAAACCGCCTGGCAGGTTCACATACCTTACCTCAGCGAAGAAATGCTTGGTAATGTCAACGCCCAGGAAAGCCTGGTACCTGAATCCATTGGCATATCCTGCTCCAGCCCCTAAGTACATCGCTATTGGGTCCGGGCCAAAGGGCAGGAATTTCAGGGACAGAAAGCCTGCAATTGTCTGTTCTTCCTTCAGATAGGTGGTCTCGGTGATGACCCTGATCTTGTCCTGCTCACCGATTCTCGACTCAACCCGCACGCCCATGCTGATCTCACTGCTTTCGCCGAGGGTGGAAAGGAGCATCCCAACTTTCATTCTCGGAGCGGCTCTCTCTTCCATAAGCATGGTGCGGGAGGCGAGAAAGAGATCGATTCTGTCCTGGGTAACCGTTTCATAGGCCAAGACAGAAGGACTGACGAGTACAGCTGCAGTCAGTGCCAGGACAAGCAGTGCAGTGCCGATAGTTCTCCTCATTCTCATCTTGATTTTCCTTTCTCCTCGGCTAACTTTGGTTGACGATTGCCGAATTCTGATTTCCTGTTTGGGAAACAAATGCATCATTGTCAATTCCTTCTTGGTTGATCAGGGAACTGTTGCTGTCTCCCATTTGCAGGCTGCGGCTCACTTGGTGTGCACCCAGCTGCTGGCTGGCAGCCCAGTTGCCAATGCCAATCTGGACTACAAAGGCAGCGTTGGCGCCGGTTTCAGCGATCGCTTGCTCCTGCACTATGAACGCCTCGTTGTGATCGTCGATCTGATAAACTGAGGCAGTGTTGTCATCTCCAATCTGCATCAGGTTCACGATGTTGTAGAGACCTGACTGATAGAGAAAGGCATCATTGTCGGATATGTTGCGATTAGTTGAACCCACTGCTGTGGAGTGCATTTGGGTGATGGAGGCATCATTGCCCATTCCCATCTGGATAGCGAAAATCAGATCTTTCTGACCGAACTGCTGTATCCTCAGTTCATTCTGGTCTCCGACCTGTGCTGCGCCGGCCAGGTGCTCTGCACCCTGCTGTTCGATGGAAGCGGAGTTTTCATTGCCGCGCTGCATGATGACCACTTCACTGAGCAGTTCTTGATACACATAGGCATAGTTGTCGATTCCCATCTGGGTGATGGTGCCGATGCCTTCAGCGAAAACGGGAACCGTAACAGTTAGCAGCGACGCTGCAGTCAGTGCAACGATTAGGATTGCTGCGAGTCTCTTCATTTTGATCTCCTTCCATTCCGCAGTTGTGCTAGAAACCAAACCGGAAGGCGGTTACTGTGGTGTTATCGCCGATGTAGGTCAAAGTCAGCGCTGTCTCGGAACCTGCCTGGATGTGGTCAACAGAGTTGTTGTCGCCGGTGATTGTCACCCGGGAGCTGTGTCTGGAGCCAATTTGATTCTGGCTGACAGAGTTTCTGCTTCCTTGTACCCAGGCCATGGCCTGGTTTTCGAAGCCGATTTGATTCTGGATAAATAGATTGTTGCTGCCGCTTTGCCAGATATACATGCCGTTGGCATTTCCAACCTGATTCTGGATGGTGGTGTTGTTACTGCCGATTATTATTGCGTAGGCTGAGTTAGAATTGCCGGTTTGTGTCTGTGAGCTGAAGTTCTTTTCTCCGGCCTGATAAATGTACACAGTGTTGGTGTTTCCCTGCTGCATTTGGACTGCCCAGCTCTCGAGGGCCTCCTGCTGCATGATGTCTGCTGTATTGCCGTCGCCTTCCTGGTACAGATAGGCATTGTTAGGCCCAGCAGCCAGTATCAGATCCTGTGCCATCCCGAAGATGCTGAGCCCGAGCAGAATCACCATGGTTACGATCAGCTTGTGCTTTGTTTGGCTCATATTGATCCTCCTAAGTATAGCGTGGTGCGTCGGGTAGGGTAGGGGTGAAGGGGCCGAAGCCCCTTCACCGGATGAGCTGCTGGAATTCTTACTGGTTGATGCCGCCGATGTTGCCGTTGCCCAGCTGCGTCAGGCTGCCTACGCTGCTCAGGCCTGCCTGGATGATGTAGCCGTCGTTGCCAGTACCCGTTTGGGTCAGCGTTGCTGTAGCAACATTGCCGGTCTGGACAATGGATCCTACGTTGAGGTTACCGGTCTGGGTGGTCGTAGCAACGTTCCAGGTGCCGCCAGGATAAGGTGCGCTGTGGTTCTGCGTCTGAGTTGCTTCGTTTGCGACACCGGTCTGGTAGATATAGGCTTTGAATCCTTCACGGGCCATCTGTGTCTGTTCTGCGTAGTTGGCTGTTCCAGACTGCTCGATAGTGGCTTCATTGCTGTGCCCTGTCTTGCTCTTGTCCTGGGTAACGTAGGCCTGGTTGGCGAGGCCTGACTGGGTGACCCAGGCAGAGGATGGACCGCGGTTCTGTACTACTGATGTGTAGTTCAGCATGCCGCTCTGGCTGATGTCGGCGAAAAGCGCTCTGCTGGCATAATTGTGGTCGCCCTGTACGACATCAGCTCCATTTGCTTCACCATCCTGGTAGATAGTGGCATCCCCTTCAGCTGAGCTTGTTGCCCCATGCATCTGGGTGATGGTGGCTGAGTTTAACGTGCCGGTCTGGATAATTTCGGCAATGTGTCTGCGGAGGGCGCTGTCCTGGATAACTTCAGCAGAGTTGAACGCTCCGCTCTGGGTGACGTAGGTGGTGTGGCCGACGCCTGTCTGGCTGACATCAGCCGAGTTNGCGCCTTCGCCGAGTCCAAAGCCCTCTTGCGTTACTTCAGCCCAGTGGTCATCACCAGCCTGCGAGACATCAGCTGAGTTGAGTCCTGCAAGAAGTCCCAGGGTACGCTGTATGATTTCTGCATAGTTTCCAGACCCGATTTGGGATATGTTAGCGGAGTGTGGTCCGGTTAACAGGCCGAATGTAGATTGGGTCACGCTTGCTTCGTTATCGTCGCCGTCCTGAAGAATTGTGGCGGTGCCTCCGGCTCCGGACTGATCTACATCAGCGAAGTTGGCATCGCCTAGCTGAGTAATGGAGGCGAGTGCGTCTTCACCCCGTTGGTCTACAAAAGCAGCGTTGTCGTCTCCTTCTTGGTCAATATCGGCTGTGTCGCCCTCGCCGCTCTGGTCAACTGCCGCAGCGTTCCAGTCTCCTGCTTGGTCGACCGCAGCTGTGGTTCCGTCGCCGCTCTGACTGACTGACATGGTGTTGCTGTCACCTGTCTGGGTGCCTAGGGCGACAGAATCTGTACCGGACTGTCCGGTTACAGCAAAGTTAGCGTCGCCTTCCTGTTCCAAGGTTGCTGTATTGCCTGGGCCGGACTGCAGTATGTCGGCGAAGTTGTCTTCTCCGTCCTGGCCGATATAGCCTAAATTATCGTCCGCGCTTTGGGTAACAGTTGCTACGTTGTCGTCTCCGACTTGCTCTACTGTGGCCTCATTTGCGGCCTGTACCAAGCCGGTGAGTCCCAACATAACGACTAAGGTTAATACAAACAGTTTTTTCATTTGTAGTCCTCCTCTTTGGTTGTACGTTCCTTGGCCGGTTTCACCCTAGCTCGCTGCCGCCCCATTGGTGACCAGTTAAAAGGCGGCAGGTCTTCGCTTCCAAAGAGTATGGGCATCTGAAAAGTTCTCCTGCTGTTTTGCTCAACGGGTTAGACGACGATGACCACCTCCCGCAGATGCTTTTGACTTAATTATAAGTGCGTAGCTTATAAATTGCTCAAACTCCACTCTAATTTTGCTCAAAAAAATACCCGGAAAGGAAAAACCTTTCCGGGACCCTAGCTGAGCTGGGGTTATGCTATTCAGTTAAGAGGGCTGCCAGACTTTCCTGCATACTGTCAGATGATTCACTGTCTAAAAGGGTGCATGACAGTCTATGCTCCGGCAGCTTTGTTTCCAGTGCTTTGTGCAGCCTGCGGAAGAGTGCCTTGGCTTCTGCTGCGTTTGTATCAGGCAGAAAAACAACGATTTGATCGTCGGTGTATCTGCTGATGATATCAGAGTTCCTCAATGATCTTTGCAGGACGTGAAAGGCCGCAGTGACTTGCCGATTGCGGACTCTGCTTTCGCTGTTTGTGACTAAGAGCAGAGAAAAGTTGTTGCCGCTGCGGGTCAGGCGCCGCTCTTCAGTTTCCAGCATGAACTGCAGCGTTTCACGGTCGCAGATATAGGCGCCGGTAGTTGGCTTAACCTTGAGATTGGAGCTGAAGTGGAAGCCCCGTTTGGCGTCCTTGTTCTGCAGCTGTGCGATCAAATTTTGTGTAGCCTGGCTGGGCTGGAGCTGATACTCGTCCATCAGCATAGTGCTGTACCTTTTGTACAGGTTGAGGGCATCGACATGGCGTTCCCCGAGGATGTAGGCTTTGATNCCCATTTGATAAAGCTCCTCGCGGAATGGATCTTTGTGCACAGCAGAGCGCAGAATGTCTATAGCCCCTTGAATGTCTCCGCGGCAGGCCATCAACAGTTCAGCGGAACGGACTATGGTCTCAAAATAGAGCTCCTGGAACTCTTCTCGGTAGGAGATTGTCCACTCTTCGTAGAGGTCTTCAGGCAGAAAGTCATCACGGTAGAGAGCTAGAGCGGATTCGCAGTGGGACAGCGCCTGTTCGGGACTGCTCTTAGCCAGCTGCCGGGACTTTTTCACATGTTTTTGGAACAGGTGAATGTCAAAGCATTCTTCAGGCAGTTCCAGCCAATAAGACCCGTTGGCATACAGTAGGGGTGCCGCGCCGTCGTTTTCCTCGCCCAGCAGAATCCTGCGCACATACCAGACGGCTGTATGTAGATTGCCCGTGCTGTCTACATCTTCGTTGTCAGGCCAAAGGAGTTCGATNAATACATCTGCAGAGACNTNTTGCCCTGCCCGGGTTGCAAAGTATTTCAGCAGAGTAAGGGCCTTCTTCGATTTCCAGGCATCCGTTCGAATCTCTGTCTCATTGACCGTCAGATAAAAGGGGCCCAAGAGACCGATTTTCAGCCGGCATTTGCTGAGGGTCTTCACCAGTATCCCTCCACTCCATCTTGGCATAATAGTAAAAAAACCATTCCACAATCAACGGAGAATTCCTGTATATATTAGTGAACAAGTTGTAAATTAATCACGCTGCCTCATTAGAGCTGGTAATGTCCCGAACTGCATCAGGGAGGAACCCGCTGGACATTGACGAACTATGGATAGGTTGGATTTCAGAGCAAAAGAGGAGATAGGAACATGCAGCATAATCAGAAGCAGCGTAAGGCAGCACTTTGGGAGCTGTTCAGCGCCTGGTTCAAAATCGGACTTTTCACCTTTGGAGGCGGCTATGCCATGCTTCCCCTCATTGAACGGGAGGTTATTGACAAGAAGGGCTGGACAGACAAGGAAGAGATTTTGTCCATCTATGCTCTGGCCCAGTCGGTGCCCGGGGTCATCGCAGTGAACACTTCGATTATTCTAGGCAATCGCTTAGCCGGAATTAAAGGAGCGGCTGCGGCAGCCGCCGGCGTTATCGCACCGTCGCTGATCATAATTATGAGCATTGCGGTCTACTTTGATTACATAATGAACAGTGTTTACGTCCTGCAGGCGTTCAGCGGGATCAGAGCAGCTGTGGTCGGGCTGGTGGCAGCCGCGGCGGTAAGAATCGCTTTGGGCAGTCTGAAAGACAAGGCGGGATATATTATTGCCTTTGCGGCCTTTGCCTTAAGCGCATTCACTGATCTGCACGCCATTGCCATCATCCTTGGCGGCGCGGTGGCCGGACTGCTTGTCTACTACTTCGGGGCAAGGAAGGGGGCTGAGGACTAATGCTTGCAGCGCTCTATCACTTATTCACAGGTTTTTTCAAAATCGGACTGTTTACAATCGGCGGCGGCTACGCCATGCTTCCTTTGATGCAGGAGGAAATTGCCAGGTACGGCTGGATCACTCCCGCTGAGTTTATTGACATTATCGCCATCGCTGAGATGACGCCTGGCGCCATTGCAGTGAACACCGCCACCTTTGCAGGCTTTCGCACAGCAGGCATCATCGGCGCCATAGTGGCTACTGCAGCTTTGGCATTGCCTTCTCTTTTGATTATCGTTCCCTTGTCAAACTTTTGGGAAGTCCACCGGGAACATCCAATTCTGAAGGCCGTCTTCAACGGCATCAAGCCGGCTGTAGCAGGGCTGATCGGAGCTGCCGCCATCTATATCGGCAGAACCGCCCTGCTGTATGATCCCTTGCTCTCCAAGGGCGACGGTTTCCCTGTTGACTTGCGCAGTTTGATCATTGCCGCGGCGGTATTTTTTGCGGTGCGCAAGTTTCGGGTTGATCCTATTAAGACCATTATTGTGTCAGGCATCGTGGGTTTAATTGTGTTTGGCCTGTGAAACTCCCTTGCATTCAAGGCGCAGCTTTACTGCTGCGCTTTTTTTGCTTAGGCAGGAATTGCCCGGCGGAAACCAGAAAAACATGATATCTTCAAATGAAGTTCACAAAAACATAAAGTGGGAGGAATGGTCGATGGCGGTAAAGTACCGGAAAGAGCTGGATTCTATCTCGCCATATGTGCCCGGCAAGCCTATTGACGATGTAAAACGGGAGCTCGGACTGGACCGTGTGATCAAGCTGGCTTCCAATGAGAATCCCTTGGGTTTCTCCAGTTCGGTGCGGGAGGCGGTGATCCGGGCTCTGGATGAGGTAAACCTGTACCCCGACGGCAACGCCACTCTCCTGAAAGAGAAGATCGCAGAGAAGTACGGTGTAACGCCTGAAGAGGTGCTGCCAACCTGCGGTTCCGACGAAATGGTGGATCTGATCGCGAAGACATTTATTGATCAGGGCAGCGAGGTGGTTCTGGCGGAGGTTACCTTTCCGCGCTATTTTTCCACCTCCCAGATGATGGGGGCAGATTTAAAGATCGTACCGATGAAGGACATGGCCTATGACATCGAAGGATTTAAGAAGGTGATAACTCCTGAAACAAGGCTGGTGTGGCTGTGCAATCCCAATAACCCGACGGGATCCTTCTTTACCAGAGGCGAGCTCATCGAACTTCTGGAGTTCATTTCTCCCGAAACTTTAGTGGTCTATGACGAAGCATATTACGAGTTCGCTGACCATCCCGATTATCCCAAGGACAGTGTGGAGCTTGCGAAAGAATACAAAAATATGCTGGTGATGAAGACATTGTCCAAAGCCTACGGCATTGCCGGGCTCCGGATTGGTTTCACTATCGGCGATCCGGTCTTGCTGGGGCTGATCAACAGAATCAGGAATCCCTTCAACGTAACTATGCTGAGCCAGGCGGCAGCCGTCGCGGCCCTGGATGATGATGAGTTCTTAGTCAGGATCATTGAGAACAATCAGGCGGGCAAGTACTATTTATATGAAGAATTTGATAAAATGGGACTGGAGTACGTCAAGACAGAGGCCAACCACATTGCCTTTAACGCAGGCAAGGACGGCGGCCTGGTCTTCCAGGAGCTTTTACAGCGCGGTGTGATTATCAGGCCCATCGGCGGGGAGAAGTACAGAACCTGGCTGCGGGTGAGCATCGGCACAATGGAGGAAAACCGCGAATTTATCAGGGCGCTGCAGGAAGTGCTCGCCTAAAAAAGGAGGAACTATGGACAGATTTATCTTAAACAGGGAAGACGCTGTACTGCTTGAGATTGACATCCAGGAACGCCTGGTTCCGGTAATGAAGTACAGGGATCAGGTGATTAAGAATACGCAGATTCTGATTACGGCAGCCAAGGAGATGGGTTTTCCTGTGCTGGCTACCGAACAGTATCCCAAAGGGCTGGGACGAACCGTCCCCGAACTTNTGGAAATGATCGATGCAGAGNATATTTTTGCCAAGAACAGCTTTACCGCTTATACAGATGAAGTAAAGACTGCCTTGAAAGAATTAGGCAGGAAGAAGGTTCTGGTTGTCGGGATGGAAACCCATGTCTGCGTTTTTCAGACTGTGAGGGACTTAATCAGCGATGATTACCAGGTCTTTGTGGTTAAGGACGCTGTTGCTTCCAGAACGAAGGTCAACTTTTTGAATGGGCTGGACCTGATGCAGGCACTCGGTGCGGTGATAACCAATACAGAGACTGCGGTCTTTGACCTGTTGAAGGTGTCGGGCACTCCCGAGTTCAAAGTAATGTCCAAATTGATTAAGTAGGAAAAGAGAGAAGAGCCTCGGCAGATGCCGGGGCTCTTCCCATGGAGGCTTAGTCTGACAGGGGGCTGACATACTTGGCGTTCTTCGTTCTATCCTTAAACTCAGCCTGTGCTGCCGCAACCAACGAAGGATCGTTCAACAGATCGTAGGCGATGCCTGTTAGGATCTGGGCAGCATAGTGCATGCCCTTGGTGCCCAGGGACGAGCCTGAGGCTGCAGTAGCCTGCCAGGAGTGTGCAGGCACCCCTAAAGGCCAGGCCGCGGTGAGAAAGAGGTTCATAGGCATGATCCAGGACACATCGCCGCTGTCTGAGGAACCGGAGACTATAACAGATTTCGCCTGCTGCGGGTCCAGGACCCCTTGATGGATACAGGGCTTTTCCTCATCCAACGCGATGAACTTTTGAATCTCGCCTTCCACCAGTTCGGGATCGAGGGATTCCTGGAGGGCCCTGGCGAATTCCAGCTCCTGTTCAGTATAGCTCGGCGGATCAATCTCAGTCATATTCTTATAAGTCAATTCATGCAGCACGCTGTTTGGCAGGAGGTGGTAGCAGCCCCCCAGGACGGTGTGTTCCACCCTGGTTTCGGTCATCAGCGCTGCGCCCTCCGCAATCTTTAAGAGCCGTGCGGTAATGCTTTCTACATCTCTTCTGTGGGGGGCCCTGATGTAGTACCAGGATTCCGCCTCTTCCGGGATGATGTTGGGCGATCCTCCTGCATTGGTGATGGTGTAATGGATCCTGGCATCGTCAATGACGTGTTCCCGCAAGTAATTGGCGCCGACATTCATCAGTTCCACTGCATCCAGGGCCGAGCGTCCCGATTCAGGTGACTGGGCCGCGTGGGCGGAGATCCCGTGGAATTTGAACTTGATGGAATTATTGGCTAGGTAGGCGCTTTCCAAGGCGGCATTCACATTCATGGGGTGCCAGCTCAAAGCCAGGTCGCAGCCTTCAAAAGCCCCGGCTTTGATCATCTTCACCTTGCCAATTAAGAATTCTTCCTCAGGGCAGCCGTAGAAGCGAATGGTTCCCTGTTTGCCAGTGTCCGCCAAGTACTTCTTGACCGCCAGTGCGGCACCTAGGGCAGCCGCACCCAGCAGATTGTGTCCACAGCCATGTCCCGGCCCATGCTTTGCCACTGGATTCGGTTTGGTATCCACAGCCTGGGAAAGGCCGGGCAGTGCATCATATTCAGCCAGCACCGCAATTACGGGCGAACCGCTGCCGTATTCGCCAATGAAGGCGTGGGGCATCTCAGGGCCGACTTCCCGGATCAGAAAGCCATGTTTGCTCAGCACTTTTCTATAGAGGTCTGCCGATTTCGCTTCTTCTCCGGACAGCTCCGGGCGGTTCCAGATCTCTAGGTTAACCTGGTTGACTTCATCGCCAATTTCGTCCAGATAGCGAATCAAATCTGTTTTTTTCACTTCTTCGCTCCCTCCCTGCTTTCCCGTTTATGCATGACGGCGGCGATGGCTATTGTGCCGAAAACCGCGCAGAGGGTGATCAAATAGGTTGGCCTGCCGGGCAGGAAATCAAACACTCCGCCATTGATGGCCAGTGTGAGGGCAAGTGCAATGCCCAGGGCTATGGGCGCCAGTTTAAACTTGACCATGGCAAACTGCACAAAGATGGCTCCGAACAGAGACGGCAGCAGATAGTCAAAAGCCTCAACAACATTTGCCGGCAGCCGTGCCAGCAAAGTGCTTCCTGCCAGCACCCCAACGACCAGGATGAGTGTGTTGACCAAGACAGATACAGCCATGCCCAAGGTGGCGACGATACTTCCCTCTGGAGTCCCAGGCTCAACGCCGGCCATCTTTTGGGCTATGGCCGCGGCGGGGATGCGCAGGTTAGAAATATTGCCCGAGATGAAAGCCATGTATGTCCCGGCTACACCGATAATGGGGAAGTAAGAAATGGGCTCTACAAACCAGTTGACTCCCACGGCAGATGCCAGGGCAATGAAGGCAGTAAAAATAGCACTAGCTGGGGGTATAAGCCCGTAGACCGCAGCCAGCACGATGGCAGGCCCAAAGGACAGCAGCACTGCCAGCCAGCCTGTGACTTTGCCAAAACGCACGATAAAAGGCAGATATTCGCCTTCATAGACACCTCTTTTACTTGCCATGTTAATCTCTCCTTCCAGAGTCTTCAGGCTAAAGAACGGCCGCGACGATCATTCCGCCAAACAAAGCAATGGCCAGTCCCCATTCTTTCAGCCACTTCAGGTCCTTTTTCTCAGACAGCTGGACTGCAATGGCCATAATTAAACCGCCGGATATGGCAGCGACGGTGTTTTTGTTCAGAGCAACCAGGTGCCCTGAGACCAAAGAACCGAAAGAGCCTAACATGGCGGCTACCGGAATAACTGTAAGAAGCCCCTTGTCGCCTTTGAGAAATCTGGCCTGGGCCTTGTCCATCTTATCCGCTGTTAATGTAGCAAAGATGATCCAGCCCAGGGATCCGAGAATCATAGTCCACACAGCATTGGCGAAGGCTATTTTGGTCATAGGGTCTATGCCCAGATTGACCCCTACTGCTTCAGCGCCAAATCCCACCGCCATCAGTTCAAACATCACTGAACCGATGAAGGACAGCCTCATCCAGGCCATAGGTCCGCCGACAGTTACCAGCAGTGACAAAAGTCCAGTCAGGATGACCAGTGACGGGCCGATTGAGGTGATCATGCTGCACTTCATGGCTGACCTCATCTGGGCATCGCTCAGTCCGATGGTCTTGCCGGTTGCGTAAGATTTCCTCGCGAAAACAAACGCCTGGTAGAGCACTAAAGCGATAGCCACTCCAGCCGCGATCCACATGGGCGCACTGTTGGCAATCTGCATGTATTCCACGCTTTTTCCCCTTGTATTCGTTATTATTATCCCTGTTGGTTCCACAATTGCAGGAAAATTCCTCCTAGAGTGAAAAAGCTACAGGTTTCTACCTGTAGCTCCGCTTTTAAAGCTTATTATACCCTATGTCAGGCAAAAATTTACAAAGGTTTCTAACGCCTGCACAGCTGCCCTGGGGTTCCTGTACACCGGCAGGCCTCCCTCTTCCAGCACTTTGACAAACTCGTCATAATGGCGGGCGCCGTTAACGGAAACAACCAAGGGTTTTTCATACTTCCTGCCCAGTTCCACCAGGAGAGTGGCCATGCCGTCTGGATCCCTGGCAGTCTGAGGGCTGCTCTTCAGGGCGTTGGAGTGGGGGACAATGCTGACCAAGACACAATCTACATCCTGGTCCTGCAGCACGATTTCCACATAGTCGGTAAACAGCTGATCGTCAGCCATGGGGGTTACATCCAGGAGAGCTGTGGAAAGGTCAACCAGGCCATGGACATCCGTTTCCCGCAGTTTCTCCAGCGTATGTGCAGCC
>JGI24708J26588_10000602_pt1 | contig 29197 bp, 24 predicted proteins | sample BioPla1DNA2_FD_26588 | JGI IMG/M metagenome (IMG submission 26588) | reverse complement strand
ACTTCTTCCCAGAAGGTATAACTTCGGAAGCTATAATTATTAGGATGTTAAATAGATTCGAAGAAATCACTAATAACTATAGCCAGAGGTTTGCAGATAGCCAATATTCATTTGATGAAATTATTACCATAGCATCAATTATAGAACAAGAAGCAAGATTAGATGAAGAAAGGCCTATTATTAGTGGGGTTATTTATAATAGAATAGATGATTCTATGAATCTTCAGATGTGTTCAACAGTACAATACACACTTGAAAAGAAGAAAGCTAATCTTTCCTACGATGATTTAGAAGTGGAATCACCATATAACACATATAAATATGAAGGACTTCCCATAGGTGCTATTTGCTCCCCAGGGGAGGCGTCTATTAAGGCAGCCCTTTATCCAGAAGAACATGATTACTTCTTCTTTGTTGTTAAGGACCCAGAAGAAGGATCCCATGCATTTAGTACAACTTTAGGGGAACACAATAGCCGTAAGACAGAATACAAGCAAACAGTTGATAAGAACTTTGTTGAGTAAAGGATATAAGAATGAGTGAAATAAATTATGATTATATAGCCCAGTATATTAGGGCGATTAGGCCAGAATCCCAAGGGATATTAAAAGAAATAGAACTTAAACTGGCCAATAATGAAGAAAGCTGGCCCATAATTAAACCAGAAGTAGCTAGTTTTTTGCAGGTCTTATTATCGCTACAAAAACCCTATAAAATATTAGAAATAGGAACTGCTGTAGGATACTCCTCTATTTTAATGAGCCAGTATCTTCAGCCTGGTGGCAAGATAATTACCATTGAGAGATTTGATCTTATGCAAAGACAAGCTAAGTCTAATATAAAAAAGGCTAATTTACAAGATACTATAACAATACTAGAGGGCAATGCATCAGATATTTTGCCTAATTTAGAAGACAAGGATTTTGATTTTATATTTATGGACTGTGCTAAGGGGCAATATATTAACTTTTTGCCCCACTGCATCAGATTATTAAAAGATGATGGGATATTAGTAACAGATAATGTGCTCCATAAGGGAGCAGTTGCAAAATCCAAATATTTAGTTCCCCGGCGCCAGCGGACAACCCATACTAGGCTCCGGGAGTTTTTGTATGAAATTAACCACCATCCCCAGCTAATATCAGCAGTATTACCCTTTGGGGATGGTTTAGCAGTAAGTCATAAAATTGGAGGTAAAAACATTGAATAACAACATAGAACTACTTGCACCAGCAGGTAATCTTGAAGCACTTAAAATAGCAATATTATACGGCGCAGATGCTGTATATATGGGAGGGCACGAATATGGTCTTAGGGCAAAGGCTAAGAACTTTACACCAGAACAGATGCAGGAAGGTATAGACTTTGCCCATAAACATGGCAAAAAAGTATACGTTACAGCAAATATAATAGCCCACAATGAAGACTTTGAAGATATGGCAGACTACTTTAGGGAAATAGAAGCTATGGGGGCAGATGCCCTTATAGTTGCGGACCCAGGTGTATTAATGGTTGCCAAAGAAGCAGTTCCTAATATGGAAATCCACCTATCAACCCAGGCCAATAATACCAATTATAATAGTGGGCTTTTCTGGGCTAAGCAAGGGGTAGATAGGATTGTAGTAGCAAGGGAGCTATCCTTTAATGAAATCCAGGAAATTCATGAAAGGCTGCCAGAAAATGTTACTATAGAAGCCTTTGTTCATGGGGCCATGTGCATTTCCTATTCTGGTAGATGCCTAATGAGCAACTATCTAACCAATAGGGATGCCAATAAGGGGGAATGCTCCCACCCATGCAGGTGGAAATACAATGTGGTAGAAGAAAAAAGACCTGGAGAATATATGCCAGTAGGGGAAAGTGAAAGAGGAACCTATATATATAACTCAAGGGACCTTTGCATGATTGAATATATACCAGAGCTTATAGAAAGTGGCATAAGCAGCTTCAAAATAGAAGGACGTATGAAGACAGCGTTTTATGTAGCTACAGTGGTTAAGGCCTACAGAGAAGCTATAGACACCTACCTTAGATCAGCAGAGGAATATGAAGCTAAGAAAGGGTACTTTTTGGAAGAGGTAGGCAAGGCAAGTCATAGGGAATACACAACAGGATTTTACAATGGTAAGACCCAGGTAACAGACCAGACCTATACCCATAATTCCTATATTCGTAACTATGATTTTGCAGGTACAATTATTGATTACAATGATGAAACATCTATGGTAACAGTTGAACAAAGAAGCAAATTTTCTTTAGGTGATAAAATAGAAGTAATGCCACAAGATCAACCATCCTACCAAATTCAAATTAAGAAAATGTGGGATGAAGAGGGCAATGAAATAGAATCAGCACCTCACCCAAAACAAATAATAACCTTTAAGGTTGACAAGGCAATTAAGGTCCCAGCCATCTTAAGAAAAGCTGGAAAGTAACGCTATTTTCTAAAATTGAACTTTGAGACAAAATAAATAGAAAAAGCTTGCAAACAAGATGTATATTCCTTATAATTTAAGTATTAAATATAAATGGAAGGAATATACATAATGAACACAAAAACAAGAAAAGCTAGGAAAGTTCTAAGTGTATTATTAGCATGTCTACTACTAGGACAAAGTGTCTTTGGATCAACCCCTAAAAAGGACGGAAACTATACAGACCATATTCAGGTAAAGGTAGATAAGTTATCAAGCAAAACAATAGCTGTTGGAAAAGTCAAAAAAGACAAGGAAATGTATAGTATAAAGGACCAAAAGGTGCCAACATATACATGTGAAAATATATCTTATATATTACTTGCAGATTTAAAGCAGGTTGGTGCTAATGTAGCCTGGGATTCAGTTGCAAGCAAGGCAATTATTTATGACCTTGATCAGCCTATACCAGCAAACCCTAAATTTGAAAACCTGCCCGACAATGCAACAGCACATCTAGGAAGAAACTCTGCCTATATAAATTACCAAGAAGTGCCGGCGCTTTTTGTAGGTGGTAGAACCCTGATACCTGCAAAATGGATAACATTACTTACTCAAGGCGGAGAAGATAATCCTTTTAGAATCAAAAAAGGTTCTCCAAGGATAATTAAAGAAGAAAAAGAGATAGTAGAAGAAAAAAAGATAGTAGAAGAAATAGTAGATAAGGAAGAACCTGAGGCAGAGGATCTAGTAGAGGAAATAGAGGATCTAGAAAAAACAGATCAAATAGAAGATATTGAAGAAAATATTCAAGAAGATATTGAAGAGGACATACAAGAAGAGGATGCTCAGGAAGTAGAAGAAATAATAGAAGAAAAGCCCAAAACAGAAATCATTGAAAAAGAAGGTGTAAGATCTGTAAAGGGTGTTAACATTTGGTATGATGGTAAGAATTATATTGAGCAAAACTATAACTTTAGCCAAGACGAAGCAGAAGGATATGCCTTCTATAGGGATAAGCAATACAGGCTCAAAACAAATTATTCATATGTAGGCTTTGTTATTACAGAAATTGATGGCAAGATTAATACTAATGCAGCACTTCATAAAGCATGGCTAAGAAACCCAACATACTTTACCATACCAGCACCTAAGCCATCACAGTCAACAAATTCCTTATTCCCAGCAAGTATAGTGCAAGGGACTATGAAGTATTCAACTAATGGATTTAAAAAGGGAGAAAAAGTCCATGTTGCTAGGGCATCAAGTGGTAGATCCTATCATTTAATTAATAAAAATGGTAAAACTGTTACTGTGCCATGGAATAGTGTAACTATCCATAAAACTCCTGTAACAAATCAAGCAGCAAATAAGGAGCAAATAGAAGAATTTATTAATAGTAAGAATATATCAAGTAGTACAAAGTATTTAATATGGACAGATATATACCGCCAAAGAACTTACGTCTTCCAAGGTTCAAAGAATAACTGGAAGTTAATTAAGAATTTCCAATGTATCACAGGAAAAGATATAACGCCTACACCAAGGGGCTTGTATACCCTAACTACTAGGGTGCCGAAATTTGGTAGTAGCACATATCAGGCTAAAAATGCCTATGGTTTTATAGGAACAACCTATTTATATCACTCAGTTTTATATAATAGTACAGGAAAATACCTATTAACTAAAAATAATACCTTAGGATACAAGGCATCTAATGGATGTATTAGACTATCACCAGCAGATAGCATATGGCTATATAATACTATGCCAAGTGGGACAAGAGTATATATTAACTAAATAAAGTAAAAATGCCCTTATCTTGTAATAAAATTATAGGATAAGGGCATTTTATATGATATACTTATAAGAGTTTACATGAACTAAGACAGAGGAAGGAGCACTATATTGAAAAAACTTAAAATGGAATACAAAGATATATGGGAAACATATACAGAAGAAGATAGGAAAGATCTATTTGATTATGGGGATAGATATAAGGAGTTTATATCAAGGTGCAAGACAGAAAGAGAATGTACTAGGGATATGGTAAGGATAGCTGAAAGCCATGGCTATGAGAACCTGGAAGATCTTATTGATACAGATAGGCGATTAGAGGCAGGGTCCAAGGTATATGCCAATTATAATGATAGGGCCCTGGTAATGTTTTGCATAGGTAAGGAGCCCCTTACTAAGGGACTAAATATTCTAGGAGCCCACCTTGACTCACCTAGACTAGACCTAAAGCCAACACCCCTATATGAAGATAGTGGTTTTGCCATGTTCAAAACCCATTATTATGGCGGAATTAAGAAATACCAGTGGGTGGCTATTCCACTTGCAATCCATGGTGTAATTGTAAAGAAATCTGGAGAAGTAATAAATGTAAATATAGGAGAAGATGAAAATGATCCTGTAGTAGGGGTTTCAGACCTTTTAATTCATCTTGCCAAAGACCAGATGGAGAAGAAACTAGGAGAAGCTATACCAGGGGAAGACCTGAATATTTGCCTAGGAAGTATACCTATTGAAGATGAAGACGAAAAGGAAAGGGTAAAGGTAAATATCCTTAAAATCCTTAATGATAAATATGGAATAATTGAGGAAGATCTTGTATCTGCAGAGATTCAACTAGTGCCTGCAGGCCCAGCAAGAGATTATGGACTTGATCGTAGTATGATTATAGGCTATGGTCAAGATGACCGGGTATGTGCCTATGCATCCCTAGAAGCCCAGCTAGAGGTCGAAAGTCCAGATAAGACAACTGTAACTGTGCTAGTAGATAAGGAAGAAATAGGAAGCATGGGAGCATCAGGTATGCAATCTAGATTTTTTGAGAATACTATAGCAGAGGTTTTACACCTGACTGGAGATTCTTCTAACCTAAGCCTAGCAAGGACCTTATCAAATTCCAAGATGCTATCATCAGATGTTACGGCTGGATATGATCCTAACTTCCCATCTGTAATGGACAAGTACAACTCAGCATACTTTGGAAGAGGAGTTGTTTTTAATAAATATACAGGTTCTGGAGGTAAGTCTGGCTCTAATGAGGCTAATGCTGAATATGTAGCCCAGCTAAGACATATTATGGACATGGAAGACGTTAAATGGCAGACATCAGAAATGGGTAAGGTAGATCAAGGAGGGGGCGGAACCATAGCTTTCATACTTGCTAACCTTGGAATGGAAGTAATAGACTGTGGAGTACCTGTTCATAGTATGCATGCACCTTGGGAAATCACAAGTAAGGCAGACATATACGAAATGAGAAAGGCATATATAGCATTTTTAAAACACGCATAAGGAGGAGAATATTATGGAGAAGACAAACCCACTTGTAACAATCTTACTAGAAGACAATAAAGAAATCAAAATTGAGCTATACCCGGAAATTGCACCAAATACAGTTAATAACTTCATAAGCCTAGTTAATAAAGGTTATTATGATGGTCTTATTTTCCACAGGGTAATTAATGGATTTATGATTCAAGGAGGCTGCCCTCAAGGGATGGGAATGGGAGGCCCAGGATACCAAATCAAAGGAGAGTTTAGTCAAAATGGAGTAGACAATACCCTGCTTCATACAAAGGGTGTTATTTCCATGGCACGTTCAGGTCACCCAGATTCAGCAGGATCACAATTCTTTATAATGCATGAAGATTCACCTCATCTAGATGGCCAATATGCTGCCTTTGGTAAGGTTACAGAAGGTATAGAATATGTAGATGAAATAGCAAATGTGGCAACAGACATGGGGGACCGCCCTTTAGAAGACGTAATAATGAAAGAAGTAAAGGTTGATACGTTTGGCATAAGCTATCAGGAACCAGAACAAATATAATTTATAAACAATAAAGGAGAATGCACAATGAGCAAGCACAATGACTGCGGATGTAATCATGAAGAAGAAATGGTAATTAAGGTTTTATTTGATGGTGAAGATGAAGAGGTACCTTGCGATGTACTAGGAATTTTTCAAGTTGGACAGAAGGAATATATAGCTATAGTTCCACAAGATAGTGATGACCAGGTATTATTATATGGTTTTGAAGAAGTAGGAGAAGAAGGAATCAATCTAACAGAAATAGAAACAGATGAGGAATACGAAAAGGTAGCAGAAGAATTCCAAAGCTTATACTTTGACCAAGAATAATAAAGAATATAAATAAATAACTTAATACAAAAGAGGGCATAGGTTAATATATCTTATGTCCTTTTTAACTTTCATCTATTAGCTTTTTGTATAAAAATCCTATAGTGTGAAATACTACAAATAAAGAGGATAAATTAGTAGATGAAAGGGGCTAGTCAAATGACGAAGAAGCTTATATATAGTTTATCAATATGCTTTTTTCTAAGTGGATGCTCAAGGCTTAATATTAAGGCATCTACTTACCAAAGGGTAGAGAACCCTATTGTAACAATGTCATTAGAAGATGGCCAAAAGATAATGATTGAATTATACCCTGATAAGGCACCTAACACAGTTAATAATTTTATTTCATTAATAGAAGACGGATACTATGATGGATTAACATTCCATAGAATTATAGAAGATTATATTGTTCAGGGAGGAGACCCCCTTATGAATAATTATGGGTCACCTGGATACACAATTAAAGGTGAGTTTAAGGCTAATGGTTTTAAGAACAATCTAAGGCATACAAAGGGGATAGTTTCTATGGCAAGGGCTTCAGATTATGATTCAGCAGGCTCCCAGTTCTTTATTACTTTAGACGATAGCCAGATGCTAAATGGTTCTTATGCAGGCTTTGGCCGGGTAATAGAAGGTATGGATGTAGTAGAATATATAGCTAGGGCTGGCTTAGATAAGGAAGATACTCCCCCCATAATAGAAGAAGTTATAGTAGATACTAAGATGGTTCAATACCCTGAACCACAAGTAATCCCCCTAAAATAGTTGACACGAACATAAGTTTCGTTTAGAGTATAAAGTTGAGGCAATGTATTTAAAATGAGGTGGAAACAATGACAGATAGCGGATATGATAATGAAAGTATATCCACTTTACAAGGCGCTGAAAGAGTAAGATTAAGGCCTAGTGTAATATTTGGATCAGATGGTATTGATGGGTCCCAGCATGCAGTTTTTGAGATCTTAGCAAACTCCATAGACGAAACAAGGGAGGGTTATGGGGATAAGATTGAAGTTACACTACATAAAGACCATTCAATTACAATAAAGGATTATGGTAGAGGGGTACCCCTGGACTACAATGAAAATGAGCAAAGATACAACTGGGAATTAGTCTTTTGCGAACTTTATGCAGGTGGTAAATACGATAATAATTCAGGAGATAACTATGAATTTAGCCTTGGCCTTAACGGCTTAGGAGCATGTGCTACCCAGTATAGTTCAGAATTTATGAATGTAGAAGTGCAAAGGGATGGATACTTATATGAATTAACCTTTAAAGAAGGGGAGAATATAGGTGGCCTCAAGAAGACTAAGGTAACTAGCCAAATTACAGGAACCAAAATCCACTGGAAACCAGATTCAAAGGTATTTACAGATGTTAATATACCAGTTGAATTTTTCCATGACACCCTTAAAAGACAGGCTGTGGTTAATGAAGGGGTAGTATTTGAGTTTTATGATGAAATTAATGACGAAACTATTAGGTACGAATATGATAATGGACTTGTAGATTATATAGAGGAAACAGCCAAGGGCAAGAACTTTACTGAAGTGACATCCTTTGATCATGAAGCTACAGGTAGGGATAGTAAGACTAGGCCAGAGTATAGGCTTAAGTTCCAAGTAGCATTTTGTTTTTGCAATGAGGAACCACTTATAGAATACTATCATAACTCTAGCTTTCTCGAATATGGTGGTTCTCCNGATAAGGCTATTAGGAATGCCATGGTATACTCCATAGACCAATATATTAAGGGAGAAGACCTGTATAATAAGAACGAGAAGAGAATTACATTTACAGACATAGAAGATAGCATGATACTTATAATTAATTCCTTTTCTACTATAACAAGCTATGAGAACCAAACCAAGAAGGCCATAAATAATAAATTTATACAGGATGAGATGACCAGATATCTAAGGAAGGTACTTCCTATTTATTTAATAGAGAATAAGGATGAGGCAGATAAGATTGCTAGGCAAATCCTAGTTAATAAAAGAAGCCGGGAAAAGGCCGAAAGAACTAGGGTAAATATAAGAAAGAAACTTACAGGAACCATAGACCTATCAAATAGGGTTAAGAAGTTTGTTGACTGTAGATCCAAAGATAACTCCAAAAGGGAGCTATATATAGTGGAAGGAGACTCCGCCTTAGGGGCATGTAAACTTGGAAGGGATGCAGAGTTCCAAGGTATTATGCCAGTTAGGGGGAAGATATTAAACTGCCTAAAATCAGACTATGATAGAATCTTTAAAAGTGATATTATAGTAGATCTACTTAAGGTGCTTGGATGTGGTGTAGAAATTAAGTCAAAGCATAATAAAGATTTTAATACTTTCGATATAGACAAGCTAAAGTGGGACAAGGTTATTATATGTACTGACGCAGATGTAGATGGTTACCAAATAAGGACATTAATACTAACCATGCTTTACACCTTAGTCCCCACCTTAATAGAGGAGGGTAAGGTTTATATAGCCGAGACTCCCTTATATGAGATTACAAGTAAAACGGAAACATTTTTTGCCTATACTGAGGCAGAAAAAGCAGAATATATATCTAAGATTAAGGGGCCCTATAGCTTGCAAAGATCTAAGGGACTTGGCGAGAATAACCCTGATATGATGTGGCAGACAACTATGAGTCCTGATACTAGAAGGCTAATACAAGTACTGCCGGAAGATGCTCAGGCAACCAAGGAAATGTTTGATCTTCTCTTGGGAGATAACCTAGATGGNCGTAAGGAATTTATAGCAAGCGAAGGTCATAGATATATAGACCAGACAGATGTAGTTTAATAAATGATAAACATTAACTAATGACAAAAGGACGTGAAGTAGTAGTGGGAGAAGGGGAAAAGCAAAAGATTACCAAGACACTGGAAAAAAATTATATGCCCTATGCAATGAGTGTAATTATTTCCAGAGCAATCCCAGAGATTGACGGATTTAAGCCAGCCCATAGAAAGTTGCTATTTACCATGTATAAAATGGGGCTTTTAAAGGGTAACCGTACAAAGTCAGCTAATATAGTTGGACAAACTATGAAGGTAAACCCCCATGGGGATGCACCTATATATGAAACCATGGTGCGCCTATCAGAAGGATATGGAGCCCTTAATACCCCTTTTGTTGATTCCAAGGGTAACTTTGGTAAACAATATTCAAGGGATATGGCATATGCAGCTGCAAGGTATACAGAAGCTAAACTATCAAAGATAAGTGAGGAATTATTTTTAGAAATAGAAGAAAACACAGTAGACTTTGTAGATAACTATGATGGTACCCTAAAGGAGCCAGTTCTGCTGCCAGTAAGATTTCCAAACATACTAGTTAACCCTAACCAGGGAATAGCAGTAGGGATGGCGAACTATATATGCGGATTTAACCTAGCAGAAGTATGTGAGGCAACTAAGGCAATAATTAAAGACCCTAAGGCAGACCCTCATAAATATATGCTAGCACCTGATTTTCCATCAGGAGGTAAGATAGTCTACAAAGAAAGCGAAATGAAGAAAATTTTCCAAACTGGAAGAGGTTCTTTTAAGCTAAGAGGTAAGTATAGATACTTTAAGAAGGAAGGGCGTATAGAAATATACGAAATACCCTATAACACAACAATAGAAGCCATAGTTGATAAGATTATAGAGTTAGTCAAAGACAACAAAGTAAGTGGAATAATAGACATAAGGGATGAAACAGATTTATCAGGGCTTAAAATAGCACTAGATGTTAGAAAGAACATAGATATAGATATCCTTATGCACAAGATATTTGCATCAACTCCATTAGAATCTACAGTTTCCTGTAACTTTAACATCCTAGTTAGGGGAACACCTAGGGTTATGGGAGTTAATGAAATACTTAATGAATGGATAGACTTTAGGGTAGAATGTATAAGGAATAAATATTTATTTAATATAGAAGAAATGGAAGATAAGTATCACCTTTTATTAGGACTTGAAAAGATACTTGTAGATATAGATAAGGCAATTAAGATAATCAGGGAAACCAAGGCTGCCAAAGATGTTGTACCAAACTTAATGAAAGGCTTTTCAATAAGCAAGGAACAGGCAGACTATATTGCTGAAATTAAGCTTAGAAATTTAAACCAGGAGTATATTTTAAGACGAATTGCTGAAATAGAGGAACTAGACAAAGAAATTAAAAGATTAAAGACCATAGTTAAAAGTGACAAGAAGATAAAGGCTGTTATTTCAAAAGAACTAACAGAAATTATCAAAAAACATGGATATGAAAGAAAAACAACAATAATAGATGATGATGAAATAAAGGAAATAGACCAGGAAGATCTAATAAAGGACTACAATCTTAAGATGTTTTTGACAGACCATCAATACATTAAGAAAATTACCCTAGCATCCTTAAGAGGATCTTCAGACCAAACTATAAAGAAAGATGACTTTATAGTTCAAGAAATTGAAGCCACTAATAGGCAGGATTTAATATTATTTTCCAACAAGCAAAAGGCCTATAAGCTTAAAGTTTATGAACTTGAAGATGTTAAGGCAAGCGATCTAGGGGAATATTTGCCCAATATATTAGAAATGGAAGAAGGCGAAAAGATTCTCCATATCCAAGCAACAGATGATTATAAGGGGCTAATGCTATTTGGCTACAGAAATGGTAGGGTATCTAAGGTGCCATTAGAAGACTATATGACAAAGACTAATAGAAGATGCCTTCTAAATGCATATTCTGATGAGGACGAATGTGTAGGAATATGCTACCTAGAAGAAGACGGTAAACTTCTAGGAATTAGAAGTGATGGCAGGCACCTAGTGTTTGATAGTTCCCTAATTCGCACAAAAGTAAATAGAAATGCAAGGGGAAGCCAGGCAATGAGGATGACACAAACAACACACTTTGAAAAACTAAGCTTGCCAGATATATTAGATGAAGAACAAATCAAAAAATGCCTATCAGCTAAGATACCAGCTACTGGCAAATTCCTAGAATAAATATCTTGTTTAAAAAATTAAATAGTATTACAATATACACATTAGGCATATAGCTATAAGGATTACAGGGGGATTTATAAAATGAGAAATCAAATTAAAGATGCAAGGCGTATAGTTATTAAGATTGGTACATCTTCTTTAACCCATGAAAATGGAAAAGTAAACCTACAAAAAATGGAATGCTTGGCAAGGGTGCTTACAGATTTGCAAAATCAAGGTAAGGAAGTTGTATTAGTTTCATCAGGGGCAATAGGAGCCGGAGTACAAAGATTAGGTTTAAAGTCCAAACCTAGCCAACTAGAAATGAAACAAGCCACAGCAGCAGTAGGACAGGCAATACTAATGCAGATGTATCAAAAGTTTTTTGGTGAGTATAATCAAGCCGTTGCCCAGATACTACTTACAAAGGACATTATGGATGACGAGATTAAAAGAACTAACGCAAAAAACACTTTTTGCACCTTAATAGAGCTTGGAGTAATTCCTATAGTTAACGAAAATGACTGTATATCAACAGCAGAAATAGAAGGATTTAGATTTGGTGACAATGATACCCTATCAGCAACAGTAGCTAAGCTTATTGAAGGAGATCTTTTAATAATGCTTACTGATATAGATGGCTTATATACAGCTAACCCAGATAATGATCCAAATGCTAGATTAATAAGTCAGGTAGAAACCATAGATGATACAATTAAATCTGCAGCAGGAGATACAAATTCCAACCAGGGAACTGGGGGGATGGTTACTAAACTTGTAGCTGCAGAGATAACTAGCAGGTCAGGGATTAACACAGTTATAGCAAATGGTAGTGATATGAATAATATATATACCATTTTAGATGGACAGGACATAGGGACATGGTTTAAAACCTCTGCCTCTAGTTAGAAAGGAAGTTAAAAGATGGATGAATTACGTATAAGAATCAACGAATTATGTAACAAAGAAAAGGTAGAACCCCTTACAAAAGAAGAAAAAGAAGAACAAAAACAATTAAGGGAAGAATATATTAAAAAATTTAGAGCCGGCTTTAGGCAACAATTAGATAATACTAAGATAAAAAATCCAGATGGTACAGTAACCCAGTTAAAGAGAAAAAAGAAAAATGGATAAAAAACAAATTAGACATCAAATGAAAAAGCAAAGAGCCAAACTATCCCAGAAAACAGTACTAGAATACTCTAGTGCTATCTGGGATAAAATATACCAAAAATCACTGTATAAAAATGCGCATACAGTATTTTTATACAGTAGCATAGGTAATGAAGTAGATACAGCTATACTAGCTAGCCAGGCCCTAAAAGACGGCAAAGAAATAGCCTACCCAGTAACAAATACCAAAAATATGACCATGGAATTTTATAAGATAGATAGCCTAAGCCAGTTATATCAGGTTAAATCAGGAAGCTTTAAACTATATGAACCCAAAACAGACCCAGCAAAAAAAGCAATACCAGATGCAAATAGCCTTATGATAGTACCAGGTCTAGCCTTTGATAATAAGCTATACAGAACAGGATACGGAGGAGGCTTCTACGATAAATACCTAGCAAAATACCAAGGCCTAACCACCATAGGAGTCTGCTATGACTTCCAAAAAGTAGATAGCCTACCAACAGATAAATACGATCAAGCCGTATCAATACTAATAACACCTAGTAACATTTACATCAAAGAACCCTACTAAACCAGCCATTATATAAGCAGGCATGGTATCAAAAAGTGAATAATAGGTATACACAATTGACTATAAATAAGCATGTTAATTATCAAAGAACATTACTAAACCGACTATTATAAAAATATGTATATAAGCAGATATGGTATCAAAAAGTGCATAATAGGTATACACAATTGACCATAAATAAGCATGTTAATTATCAAAGAACGAATAATTTAAGGATTTTTCTATAAGCACTTTCGAAGAATAATATATATATGCGTAAAAAAATCAACTGTTTGAGCGCAGCGAGTTTTGATTTTAGCATATATATATTATTCAAGTATTAGTGCTTAAAAAAATCATGGCAATGAGTTCTTGATATTAACATGTGCTAGGGGCAACTTATGTATACCATTAAATTTATAGGAGGATAACAATGAGCAAATTATTAGAACAAGGTAAAAAAGCCAAAGAAGTTTCAAGAACAATAGCCCAGCTTTCATCCAATGAGAAGAACAAGGGCCTTACAAGTGCAGCAGACAACCTAATAAAGCGCATGGATGAAATTGTTAAGGCCAATAAGACTGACCTAGAAAATGCTAAAGCCCAAGGAATTAGCGGAGCCCTACTAGATAGATTAACCCTGGACGAAGAGCGGATAGAAGCTATGGTTGAAGGCATAAGAGAAATTGTTAAGCTTGATGACCCAGTAGGAGAAGTATCTAGTATGAAAAAACGCCCTAACGGTTTAGTTGTTGGAGAAAAAAGAGTAGCCCTTGGTGTTGTTGGAATTATTTATGAAGCAAGGCCCAATGTTACAGCTGATGCATTTGCTCTTTGCCTAAAGACAGGTAACACTACCATACTTCGTGGGGGTAAAGAAGCTATAAAAACCAATATGAAAATAATCGAAATTATAGGGGAAGGACTTGAAAATGCAGGAATCCCTAAAGAGGCAGTCCAGCTAGTGGAGGACACAAGCAGGGAAACATCAATTGAAATGATGAAGATGAATGATTACCTAGATGTTTTAATCCCAAGAGGAGGTAAGGGCCTTATTACAAGTGTCATTACTAATAGTACGGTACCAGTTATAGAAACAGGGGAAGGAAACTGCCATATTTATATAGATAAAACCGCAGATATAGCCAAGGCTATTGATATAGTAGTTAATGCTAAGGTGCAAAGGCCAGGAGTTTGTAATGCAGTAGAAACCCTGCTTGTTCATGAGGATATAGCAAATGATATTTTACCAGAGCTTGTTAAAAAGCTTCAATCTTTAAGAGTTACTATAAAAGGTGATGATAAGGTGAAGGCTATAACCCCTAAGATAGAAAGTGCCGATGAAAGTGACTGGTCTAGAGAATACCTAGATTATATCCTAGCCATTAAGATAGTAGAAGATATAGACCAGGCAATCAAACATATAGCCACATATGGAACAGGACACTCGGAAGCAATAGTAACAGAAAGTTATAGCAATGGGCAGAAATTCTTAGACCATGTAGACTCAGCTGCAGTATATGTTAATGCATCTACAAGGTTTACCGATGGGTCGGAGTTTGGCTTTGGGGCAGAGATTGGTATAAGCACCCAAAAGCTACATGCAAGAGGGCCTATGGGGCTTAGGGATCTTACAACAAGCAAGTATATAATTTATGGGGACGGGCAAATAAGAAAATAAAGTGGAATTACTTGTATTTTAAAATGAAAATTGCGCAAGCTATATTAAAAGCAATCTAGGAGGAAAATATGCGCAGACATTTTAAGACAGTAATAAGCCTTTTAATAATAGTAAGCTCTATAACATATATTTATGGTGATGAGGATACCCTGGGTACAAATAGTAATTTTAGGCTAATTTCCAAGGATTATATTGATAATATAGATTCAGATTTAATAAGCTACGAACATATAGGAACAGGTGCTCAGGTTATTCATATTAAGAACCAAGATCCTAATAAGGCATTTGCTATAGGATTCAAAACCCCAGTACATGATAACACTGGGGTTAATCATATTGTAGAGCATGCAGTTTTTACAGGATCTGAGAAGTACGATATTAAGGATGTTTTCTTTGAGATGAAGAAGAAATCGCCTAATATCTTTATGAATGCATCTACAGCAGTAGATATGACCATCTACCCCTTTTCAACTAGGAACCAAAAAGACTACAACAATTTAATGGATATTTACCTAGATGCTGTGTTTTTCCCCAACCTCCAGAAGCACAGGCATGGTTTTGATCAGGAGGGCTGGCATTATAGCATTGACGATAATAATAACTACCATATAAATGGAGTTGTTTACAATGAAATGAAGGGGGCTAGTGTAGCTCCCAGAAGGATACTAGCCATGTCTAATAGAAAGGCTATGTATCCAGATACCATGTATATATACAATGCAGGTGGTGACCCTGATTCAATACCTAGCCTAAGCTATAGGGACTTTAAAAAGACCCATCAAGATTATTATATTCCATCAAACTCCTGCGTTTTTATCTATGGAGATGTAAAGCAAGAGGAAGTATTAGCGAAGCTTAATACTTATTATAGTAACTTTACTAGGAGTGAAAGCCAGGATATATACCAAATCCAAAACCCTTTTAGACATAAGAAATATTATAGTGGCTATTATCCAGCTACAAGTGATAATGATAATTATTATGTATCCAATAACTTTGCAGTGGGGGAAATGGGGGATATCAAGCTTCAAATGTCTATGGAAATCCTAATGGATATTCTAACAGAATATGAAGATTCACCACTTAGGTTAGCCCTNCAAAAAGCTAAGACAAGTAAAACCATATCCTATGATATAGATTCGGCAATACCCCAGCCTATGTATAGCCTTATAACTACGGATGTTAAGAAGGAAGACCTTAAACTTAATGAAAAGCTTATAGAAGAAACTCTTGAGTGTTTGTCTAAGGAAGGTTTAGACAATAAGCTAATTAAAAGGGCCACTAATAACTATCAGATAAGAAGCAAGGAAAGACTAGGAGATATTTCTAAAGGTATAGATATGGCATATAGTATTATATATGGCTGGGGTCATAATGTATCCCCTAGGGAAATAGTAAAGTCCCAGGCCTATCTTGATGAAATTATAGAAGAGGCCGATAGTCAGTATTTTCAGGACTTAATTAAGAATCATATGCTCGATAATAGTCATAAATCTCAGGTAGTATTGATGGCAGACAAGGACTATATAAGACGTACCCAAGAAAAAGAAAGACTAGCTACAGAGCAAAAGTCAAAAAGTAGTAATATGATAAAACGTTTTTTTACCAAAAATAACAAGGGCAAATTAGAAAAATGGCAGCAAAAAGAAGATGAGCTAGGCCAGTTACCTAAATTAAGCTTAGAGGATATAAAAGAAGCTAGTCCCCTGCCTAAGTTAGATCTTAGGGGCAAGGATCAAATGTACTATATAGCAGATACAAATGGCCTAATATATTTAGACTTATACTTTGATACATCCTATATACCACAGGAAAGTCTTAATGAGTTATTTTTATTTTCCCACCTTATAAGCCAAAAGGCAAAGGTTAAGTCATTAAGCCATGCAGGTGATATAAGTTCATCAATAGTTGCAATACCTAAGTTTGATGACTATAAGGGCTATAAACCAAAGCTTAGACTTTCACTTGCTGTGGAGGAAGATGAACTTGAAAATGGGTTTAGGTTAATAGAAGAAATTATTAATGATCCAGAATGGGACGAAAAATGGACCTATAAGCAAATACAGAAGATAGGTAGCCAGTATGAAAAATACCTAAGCTCAAACCCATTAGAGCTTGTAGAACTATCAGTGGATAATAGCAAGCAAGGTGCTAGCAGATATGAATATGAGAAGGTAATATCATTTTACAAATATATTTGCCAGCTAGAGGAAGACTATGATAAATATAAAGGTCCATTAAATAATAAGCTTAAGGTTATTAATAGAAGTATTTTTAGTAAAAATAATATAGTACTAGGGGCTACACTTGAGGAGAAAAATCTTAAAAATCTTGAAGAAGGATATAAAAGATTTACTGGCAATTTAGAAGAAAAGAACTATCCTTTAGTAGAATATGACTTTGAAGAAGGTGAGCGAAGGCAAGGATATGAAATAGCTTCAGATGTCCAGTATATTGTATGGGGAGGCAATTATAAGGAAAAAGGGGGCAGCTATAGGGGCTCACTATATGTTCTTAGTAACATAATAAATTCAGAGTATATGCTACAAAATATTAGGGTCAAAAACGGGGCATATGGAGCGGGGATTAACTTTAGTCCTTATGGTGAAGTAGATATATATACCTACCAGGATCCTAGACTGCTGGAATCATTAGAAACTATAGAAAATATGCCACAATATATTAAATCAATAGATATGGATGATAGTATGTTAGATGAATATAAGATAGGTGCTATTTCCAAATTTGAAGCTGAACTAGGACTTAATGAAAATCCATTAGTAATAGGTAGAACCTTACAAACTCATTATCTTGCCGGTTTAACAAACCAAAAGTTAGAAGAAATAAGAGAAGAAATATTTACAACAAGCCTAGAAGATATACAAAAAGAAGCCCTAATAATAGATAAACTTATAAAAGATAAAAGATATAGCGTTGCAGGAAGTAAGAATAAGCTTCTTATGCATACAGATTACTTTGATATAATTCAGTAATATATAAGGGGGATTTAAAATGAAAGTAAGTAAAAAGATATGTGTAATAATAATGGCAGGCATGCTTTTGCTAACAGCCTGCACGGTAACTTCTAATCCTGGAGCTAGCAAGGAAGAGGGTACTACTATTGTTACATCATTTTATCCTATATATCTGCACACAATTAATATAACTAAAGGTATAGATGGTATAGAGGTTATTAATATGACCCAGCCCCAAACAGGTTGCTTACACGACTATCAGTTATCACCAGACAACATAAAAACCCTAGAAAGTGCAGACCTATTTATAATTAACGGTGGGGGCATGGAAGGGTTTATGGATAAGCTTCTATCTCAGATAAAGGATCTTAAAGTTATAGATGCAAGTGAGAATATAAAGCTTTTAGAAGGGGAAGATGGTCATGATGCTAATCCCCATGTCTGGGTAAGTATATCTGGGGCTATAGAGCAGGTTGATCATATTGCCAAGGAGTTGGGAAGATTTGATGAAGCTAATAAGGAACTATATAGTAAGAATGCAAGGGAATACATTGAAAAACTTGAAAAGCTTAAAAAGGAAATGCATGAAAGCCTAGATAATCTTCCTAATAAGAATATAATTACCTTCCATGAGGCTTTTCCATATTTTGCTCAGGAATTTGACCTTAATATTGTAGCTACTATAACGGAAGAGGCTAACCTTGAGCCTAGTGCCAAGGACCTAGCAGATATAATTTCTACTATAGAAGACAATAAAGTAAAGGCTATATTTATAGAACCTCAGTTTACAAGTAAATCCCCGGACCTAATTTCTAAAGAATCGGGTCTTGGCTTGTATAGCTTAGATCCTATAGTAACAGGAGATACTACTAATAATATAGAAGACGATTACATTAATAAAATGAGGGAAAACTTAAAGGTTTTGGAAGAGGCGCTAAAATGATAAGGGAAGAATGCGGATTATGTTGTAGTAAGGTAGAAAATCTAAGTGTAAGACGTGGTAAGCTAGATATAATTAAAGATATTAATATTCACTTTCACTGCGGAGATTTAACAGCAATTATAGGGCCTAATGGGGCAGGTAAAACTACCCTCCTTAGGGCCATGCTAGGTGAGATTGAACATACTGGAACTTTAAGATTTGTAGACCCTAGTGGCCATAAAAATATTAAGCCAGTAATAGGCTATGTACCCCAGCATCTAAACTTTGATAGGTCTACACCTATGAGCGTAGCTGATCTTTTTGCTGCAAGTATTTCAAAAAGACCTGTATGGCTTGGCTATAATAGGAAAACAATTAAAGAAATAAGCNAGTCACTAGATAGGGTGAATATGGGATATGCTATTAATAGGAAGATTGGAGACCTATCGGGAGGGGAGCTTCAAAGGGTTATGCTTGCCCTTGCCTTAAATCCTATGCCCAATATACTACTTCTAGATGAGCCTATATCAGGAATTGATCAGGCAGGTAGTCAGATGTTCTATAGTACAATTTCAAAGCTTAGGGAAGATTATGATATGGCAATTGTACTGGTATCCCATGATCTACAATTACTGCCTAAGTATGCTGACAAGGTAGTTTTACTCAAGACAACTATCCAGTGCCAAGGCAGCGCTGAATATGTTTTTAGCCACAAGAAAACAAAAGAACTTATGGGAACACTTTAAGGGGGTAAACTTATGCAGATATGGTACAGTATTATAGATACAATATTACCCTTTGAGTGGCTTACTCTTAACTTTATGAAGAATGCACTTCTGGCTATTTTATTTGTTGCACCTACATTTGGGCTACTTAGCACCATGGTTGTCAATAATAAGCTAGCCTTTTTTTCAGAAGCTATAGGTCACTCCACCCTAACAGGAATTGCAATAGGGGTATTACTTGGAATAGGTGACCCTGTATGGGCTATGGTTATTTTCTCTGTTTTACTAGCCATTATAATATCCATAGTTAATAAAAACAGTACATCATCAACAGATACAATTATAGGTGTATTCTCATCTACATCCATTGCCATAGGGACAGTTATCCTATCAAGGGGTGGGGGTTTTGCCAAGTATTCCACCTTTCTAATAGGTGATTTACTTAGCATTACCCCCCTAGAGATTGGCATACTAATATTAGTCTTTTTTGGAGTTTTAATATTTTGGCTAGTTTTCTTCAACGATTTACTAATTGTAAGCATGAATAAGTCCCTAGCTAATAGCAGGAAGATTTCAGTGTTTACCATGGAAACCATATTTACAGTTCTTATAGCAATAATAGTAACAATATCTATACAGTGGGTAGGCTTACTTATAATAAACTCGTTTTTAATACTTCCAGCAGCTACTTCAAGGAATCTAGCTAGGAATGTTAAGGAATATCATATAATATCAGTAATAGTAGCATGCCTATCAGGAATAATAGGCCTTATAGCATCCTACTACCTAGGAAGTGCAACAGGAGCTACTATAGTAGTAGCCATGTCAATTTTTTATATAGCAACTTTAATCATAAAAACCATTAGAAATCTATAACAGATACCTAGTCAGGGTGGAATTCTTAAATTATATTGACAAAATCCACTAAAAGGTACAAATCAGGTTGACACAAAATGCACAAGCATATAAAATAATAAGGGTTAGATTTATAAAATCACTAGGTAGAAAGGAGATTCACGATGATATACTCACGCGAAGTAGAACAAATGTGTCCTATAGCAAGAGGCCCCAAAAATGGTCCAGCGCCAATTCCTCAAGAAGGAAAATGGGTACAATCAAAAGAAGTTACAGATATTAGTGGATTAACACACGGAGTAGGTTGGTGTGCACCTCAACAAGGAGCATGTAAACTAACACTTAACGTTAAAGATGGAATTATAGAAGAGGCACTTATAGAAACCATAGGATGCTCAGGTATGACTCACTCTGCTGCAATGGCATCAGAACTTATAACAGGTAAAACAATCTTAGAAGCCCTAAACACAGACTTAGTTTGTGATGCAATTAACACAGCGATGAGGGAACTCTTCCTTCAAATTGTATATGGTAGAACACAGACAGCTTTCTCTGAAGGTGGATTACCAGTAGGAGCAGGACTAGAAGACTTAGGTAAGGGACTTAGATCCCAAGTTGGTACAGTTTATTCAACAGATGCCAAAGGACCAAGATATTTAGAGGTTGCAGAAGGATATATAACAGAATTAGGTCTTGATAAGAACGATGAAATCATAGGTTATAAGTTTGTACACTTTGGAACTATGATGGATCTTATTAAAGGTGGCAAAGAAGCAGGAGAAGCTTTAGAAGCAGCTACAGATAAGTACGGAAGATTTGATGATGCTGTACGTACAGTTGACCCAAGACAAGAATAATATTAGGAGGTGTAAATATGTCATTATTTGAATCATATGAAAGAAGAATAGACAAGATCAATGAAACGTTGAATACATACGACATTGCAGATCTAGAAGAAGCAGAAAAAATATGTAAAGATAAAGGATTAGATGTTTACAACCTGGTAAAATCTATCCAACCTATAGCCTTTGAAAATGCTAGCTGGGCATATATTGCAGGTGCAGCTATAGCAATCAAACAAGGATGTACAGTAGCTGCAGATGCTGCTGAAGCTATTGGGATAGGTTTACAAGCATTTTGTATTCCAGGTTCAGTTGCAGAAGACCGTAAAGTAGGCCTTGGACACGGTAACCTAGGTTCAATGCTACTTAAAGAAGAGACAACATGCTTTGCTTTCTTAGCAGGACATGAGTCATTTGCAGCAGCAGAAGGTGCAATTGGTATTGCAAACTCAGCTAATAAAGTTCGTAAGGAGCCACTTAAAGTTATCTTAAATGGACTTGGTAAAGATGCAGCACAAATAATTGCTCGTATCAATGGTTTCACACATGTTGAAACAGCATTTGACTACCATACAGGAGAGCTGAAAGTAGTTAATGAAACACCATACTCAGAAGGTGGACGTGCTAAGGTGCGTTGCTTTGGAGCAGATGATGTTAGGGAAGGTGTAGCAATTATGCACCATGAAAATGTTGGAGTATCTATTACAGGTAACTCAACAAACCCAACACGCTTCCAGCATCCAGTTGCAGGAACATACAAGAAAGAACGCCTAGAAAACGGAGAAGTTTACTTCTCAGTTGCATCAGGAGGAGGTACAGGACGTACACTTCATCCAGATAACATGGCAGCAGGACCTGCATCATACGGTATGACAGATACATTAGGAAGAATGCACTCCGACGCACAATTTGCAGGATCATCTTCAGTACCAGCACACGTTGAAATGATGGGACTTATAGGTATGGGTAACAACCCAATGGTTGGAGCTACAGTAGCAGTAGCAGTAGCTATTGAAGAAGCATCTAGATAAGATTTATGATATAAGAGTTACATCAAAAAAACTAGACACGTCATTGAGGCAGAAAAGCCAAGTGATGTGTCTATTTTTTTATGCAGGGAGTGATGTAACTTTGGATCTATGTCAATACTTTGGGCAAAAAATAGGTTTTTGTGGATTGGTGGATTCTATTTCTATTGTAAAAGCCCTCAATGTATTGAAATAATGCTAGCTTAGCATGGTTGTAATCTGTAAAAGTGTTTAAATATACACATTCCTTTCTTAGTATTGCATGAAAACTCTCTATACATGCATTATTGTATATGGTGGTTTGTAACCCACTCCTGTAAGCTGATTACAAGGGGGCCACCTTCATCTCCTAAGTAGCTTTGCTATGGCACACCAATATCTGCTATCCACTTCTCATTAATTTTACTTGTGGAAAAGTCTCTTTTTAATAGGTTTTCACCTTTCTCATAAACCTTATTTAGTGTCCATGGTTATATACTAACATCACTTAAAAAAGAACAATATGACAATATCATCGATAACTTTTGAACAAAGTTGTAATTTAAATATACAAAATAAGATTTTAAGAATGTATTGCCAATACGTTTATCATCCTCTTATATATCATGTCTCGTGCTAATGTTTTTGATTTTGGTTTCAAAAAACTTCCCAGTATATTAATCTTCTTCGAAAATAAGATGGTGAACATTGAGAGGAGGCGAACCATTCTAACTAGGGATGAGTGTTTTGAATTGACTAAACAGTGTGAATATGTTATATTTTTCATAAGCCCTAGGATATATGAATTTAAAATGAATATGAACAAAAGAAAGGGTGTCGTTATTTATGAAAAGGAAAGAAGTATTACGAAGGTTGGCAAGTATTATTGTGGTTGGTGGAATAATATTTTCGAGTATTCCAGTTTCAGCAGGACAATTACCAGAGTCAATTATTAGGGATGGAAAAGTATTTATGATGGATAGAACAGCAGGGGGAGGGAGTGGTGCGGCAGCTCCAGATAATAATATGAATAGTGAAACAAATTTTAATATGGGGCGAAAAAGTTCTTATAGGGTCACAGGTAGTGATGTTCGATTATATGTAGATTATTCACATGGGCACGGTGGCGACCATTTTGCAGGTGGTTGGGTAGAAGCGACTGCACCACGTTTCACTGTACGTGNAGAGGTTTGGTCTAATGGTCGGCTTGATACCACGGGTACAAATAACCTGAATAAGGGTAACATAGCTAGAGGATNCTCCTACTTGGCCTGTGGGATTGTCAAAAATGCAACACCTCGTATTTTTTATAGTTTTTTATAATTGGTGATATTTATGAAAAGCTTAGTAACATTTTTGGGTAAGTATATTTATATTATACTTGTATTTTTTCTTACTATCACATTAACATCATGTAGTATAACAGATGATAGTAGTGAATCTTTAACACAGGAGTCTCAAACTGAAACATCTGCATCAGAAGAGGGAAATGAGTCAAGAACTGAACCATCCTTTGAGGATTATGAAAGTTATATGGGCTATATTTCAGATAAATCTAATTTTCAGCCATATTATAAGACTGTTTTTGCGTTTGAAGAAGTACCAGGAGGTATGGATAATGTCCCTATTCAAAAACTAAAAGTTATGTATGAGGAAATGAAAGAAGTTTTTGATTATGTTCTTATAAGTGAATATCCCTTATATTATAGGGGATATTATGAGGGAGATTTAAGGTTTGTAGATGGGTATGAACAAGATCAGACTAGTAATGAGAATTTGGATATATCTACACTTATTAATGTTACTGGTTATGACTTTGAAGGTAATGAAACCATAATAACGCCATTAAAGACAGTCTTATTAGGCGAAGGTATCTTTAGCCGCTTTTCTAATAGTATTGCAGAGGGTAGGAACCTTCAAACCACTGATTTCAAACTTGCATCACCTGATCAGCCAATTAGTGTTGTACTAGGAAATGCATATAAAGATATTTATAAAATTGGAGATACATTTTCCCTGGAACTTATTTCAGAAGTAATGAATTTTCAAGTAGTTGGTTTTTATAAACCAGGTGTTAATTTTTCAATGGAAACTGGAGCATTGCATAATGTTGATTTCGACTATACTATTGTTATGCCACACTTTATACCTGATTATGAACCCAATGGTGATTCAGCTTTTTTTCAACATGCTTTTCATATTGCCGAATTAACATCAGGTTACATTGCCATTTCAGAGCCAGTTCAGCAAATAAAAGATGATACTTATGAAGATATAATAATTACCATGGAAGAAATGGCGAAGCGGAATGGTCTTGATAATTTTTATAAAATACCATATTGGCCTGTAGGATTTGTGTGGAATGACGAATAAGATTTTCTTTTAAAAAGATTAAAATAATAAGGCTTTGGCTAGATTTTCTAGTCAAAGCCTTATTTATTTTAGTCAAAAATCAAAAAGTGTATAAAAATATAGATGAAAAACATGCCTTTTTCTTTGCAAAATATAGCGCATTATAGGGACCAGTGACGAATTAACAGAAAGTTAAATTAATAATAATTACCAAAAGAAAATTTAAATTGTGTACAAAGTGAATAACAGGAAAGAAAAGTATGACTATTTTGATAAACTGATAATAATATTGTCATGATAGGCCTATAAAATAGACATGTTAAATTCTGAATGATACAATAAATATGAAAACAGACTTACATATGCACATAACTAGAAAAAAAGTAGGGGATTGATATGATAAATACTACCAGAAAAACAAGCACTAAAAGAAAAAGAATTGGTGACTTATTAGTTGAAGCAAATATGATAAGTGAAACGCAGCTAAAGCAGGCCATCCAAAAACAAAAAGGAACAGGCAAGAAAGTAGGGGAAGTTTTAGTTGATGAGGGCTGGGTAACAGAAGACCAAATTATTCAGGTCCTAGAGTTTCAGTTAGGTATACCCCACATAGATCTTGGGATAATTAATCTAGATAGGCAGATAGCAAGGCTAGTTAGTGAGTCCCTAGCAAAAAGATATACACTTATCCCAGTTAAGAAGATTGGAAACTCATTACAAGTGGCTATGAGTGATCCGCTTAATATTTATGCTATAGATGATGTTAGACGAATAACCAAGCTAGATGTGGTTCCGCTAATAGCAACAACTTCAGATATAAATAGGGCAATTAATAGAATTTACGGGGAAGACAAGACAAGGGAAATGGTTGATTTATTCCAGGACCAGACTATTGGAACAGATTTAGATATAGAAAAAGATGATGAAATCTTATATGACGTAGCCAACTCCCCAATTGTTAAATTTGTAGATAATATATTTGACCAGGCCATTGCAAGGGGGGCATCGGATATACATATAGAACCTTCCGAGCACGATGTAAGAGTCAGGCTTAGAATAGATGGCCATCTAACAGAGCTACTTAGGGCTGATAAAAGCACCATTAAGGCAATAACAGCTAGGATTAAAATCCTTGCAAGACTTGATATAGCAGAAAGAAGATTACCACAAGATGGTAGGATAAATATGAATAGGGACAATCAGGAGATTGACCTTAGGGTAAGTATACTACCAACAATACACGGAGAGAAGACAGTTATAAGGCTACTTTACCGTACAGGAATGAGACTTACAATAGACCAATTAGGACTACATCCAGTTGATAATCCTAAGTTTAGGGATATGCTAAAGATGCCAAATGGAATAATCCTAGTAACAGGTCCAACAGGTAGTGGTAAGTCAACAACACTTGCAACGGCACTTAGGGAAATAAACCAGCCAGATATTAATATAATAACTGTAGAGGACCCAGTAGAGAATGTTATAGAAGGAGTTAACCAGGTAGCTGTAAATGTTAAGGCAAATCTTACCTTTGCCAATGCTCTTAGATCCATACTCCGCCAGGACCCAGATGTAATAATGATTGGTGAGATGAGGGACTCAGAGACAAGTGATATAGCAATTAGGTCAGCAATTACAGGCCACCTTGTTATAAGTACCCTACATACTAATGATGCAACAAGCTCTATTACAAGACTAATAGATATGGGGGCAGAATCCTATATGATAGGTTCATCAGTTAGGGGAATTGTAGCCCAGAGACTAGTAAGAAAACTATGCAAGAACTGTAGGGAAGAAGATACAATTACTGAAGAAGAATACAATCTAACCAAGATACCAGTAGGCACTAAAGTATACAAAGCCAAAGGCTGCCATGCATGTAGTGGCACAGGTTATAAGGGAAGATTTGGGGTACATGAAGTATTTGTAGTTGACTTATATATGCAAGATATAATATCAAAGAATGAGCATACATCTGAAGAACTGCGAGAAGAAGCCATAAAAAGGGGAATGAGAACGCTTCAAGACAATGCAAGGTGGAGGGTACTTAGTGGTGACACAACAGTAGAGGAAATGCTCCAGATTACATACGCAATGTAGGAGGTAAAAATGCAGATTAATGACTTAGTGAGAAGGGTAGTAGAAGAGGGGGCGTCAGACTTACATATTACGGTAGGGGTGCCGCCAATGCTTAGAGTTCATGGGCAGCTAATACCCATGGATGCACCAATCCTAACCCCAGCAGATACAAAAAGGTTGGTTATGGAGGTTATAAGGCAGGATCACCTAAGAAAACAATTACAAGAATATGGCCAGGTTGACCTTGCCTATGGGGTTAAAGACTATGGTAGGTATAGGGTAAATGCATATATGCAAAGGGGAGCCTATGCAATGGCCATGCGCTATGTAGTTACAGAAATACCTACCATGGAAAGCCTAGGCCTTCCAGTAGAAACTCTAGAGAGCCTAGCAGATAATACAAGGGGTCTAGTGCTAGTAACAGGTCCAACAGGTAGTGGTAAATCAACTACACTGGCAACTATGATTGACTATATTAATAGGACAAGAAAGTGTCATATACTTACACTTGAAGACCCTATAGAGTACTTGCACAATCATAGAACAAGTGTTGTTAACCAAAGGGAGATAGGGACAGATAGTAGGGATTATGCAGCAGCCCTTAGGGCAGCTCTTAGGGAAGACCCTGATGTAATTCTAGTAGGGGAAATGAGGGACCCAGAGACTATAGCAACAGCAATAACAGCTGCAGAGACGGGTCACCTGGTTTTATCAACCCTCCATACACTTGGGGCCAGCCAAACCATAGATAGGATTATAGACGTATTCCCGCCATTCCAGCAGGAACAAATTAGGATACAGCTAGCAAGTATGCTAAAAGGGGTTATGTCCCAGCAGCTTCTAGTTAATAAAGACGGAGATGGCAGATGCNTAGCATCAGAAATAATGCTTAATACTCCAGCAGTTAGTAACCTAATAAGGGAGTCAAAAACCTATCAAATAGGGTCACATATCCAAACAGGTAAGAAACAAGGCATGCAGGATATGGATGCAAGTCTAATAAGCCTATATAAAAGAGGACTTATCACAATGGAGCAAGTTAGAAGTCATGCCTTTGTACCAGAAGAGATACATAGATTAATAAATGCTGTGTAAAGGGGGTAGGATGTCATGGAATTATATTTATACAAGGCAAGAGAAATCGGAAGCAATAAAATCGTTAAATCAGAAGGACGATTTGAATCTGAAGACCATGCTAAGAGGCACTTAATTGATAATAAACTAGTTCCAATATCAGTTAAGAAAAAGACAGCAATGACCACAGACTTATCTGAATTTGCCTTGTTTAGACCAAGAATCAAAACTAAAGATATCGTATTCTTTTGCAAGCAGTTTGGGGTTATGCTAGAAGCAGGTATTAGTATAGGGGGAGCATTAAATATACTAGGGCAACAATCAGAAAACTTAACACTGCAAAAGGTAGTAAGAGAAATCGATAAGGATGTACAGCAAGGAAGTAACCTATCAGACGCTATGGCAAAACATGAAGACTTCCCGGACCTTTTAATTAGTATGGTTAAAAGCGGTGAAGCAACAGGTAATATGGATGATGTTATGAATAAGATGTCTGATCACTATGAGAAACAAATGGAACTTAGAAGAACTATTAAGAAGGCTATGACCTATCCAATACTTGTTATGATTACCATAGCCATAGTTATTCCAATACTAATGATATTCGTTATACCAGGATTTGTTGAAATGTTTGATGATACAGGAATAGACTTACCACTAGCAACAAGAGTGGTTATGGCAGTTAGTGACTGGATGGTCGCCTACTGGTATGTCCTAATAGGAATTATAGTAGCCATAGTAGTTGGAATAAGATTAACTAAGAAAACATATCCAGGCAAAAAGTTCTTTGATACTTTAGCCTTTAAGCTGCCATTAGTGGCCAAGTTATCAAAAATGTCCACTACGGCATTATTTTCAGATACATTATCACTTTTAGTTACATCAGGAGTACCAGTCTTCCAGTCCCTAGAGATTGTAAGGCAGGTGTTGCAAAATACAGTTGCTAAAGAAGAAATGGACGACATACTAAAAGGGGTTAGGGAAGGTAATACCATATCAAGTTCCCTAGTGGGTAGCACAATCTATCCCCCAATGATGATAAGTATGTTAAAGATTGGGGAAGAAACAGGAGCTTTAGATGAAATGCTGCTTAAGACATCAGACTACTACAATAAGGAAGTAGAAGTAGCCGTTGACCAGCTTACAACCATGATAGAGCCATTTCTAATAGCAGTAATAGCTATAGTTGTTGGGGGAATTATGTTAGCAGTAATTATGCCAACCTTTACTATGGCAACAGAATTAATGTAGGGTGAAGGACATATAAATGTCTTCATTATAAAAAAAGTAAAATAAGAGAAGGAGTGTTAAAAATGAAAAAGATTAACAAAGAGGGGTTAAGATCAGAGAAAGGTTTTACCATGATAGAGCTAATTATTGTAATTGCTATCCTAGGTATTTTAGCAGCAATACTAGTTCCATCATTCGCACAAATGACTAGAAAATCAAGACTTAATGCAGA
>JGI24708J26588_10000599_pt1 | contig 29229 bp, 27 predicted proteins | sample BioPla1DNA2_FD_26588 | JGI IMG/M metagenome (IMG submission 26588) | reverse complement strand
ATATATTACCGATAAGGCGAAAGCCGCCGCCGCTAAAGTCTATCCGATAGCCTCAGCGACAAGGGCGCAGATGGGGGAGGAGATTTGCGATTATGCCCTGCTCCGGAAGGCTGGAGCTATCGCAATATCTGACGATGGTGTACCGGTCAAAAATGCCGCCATAATGCAAAGTGCAATGGAATCGGCGGCTAAAGCAGGTATCACAATAATATCCCACTGTGAAGATATGGGCATTATCGGCGATGGCATCATGCATAAAGGCATTGTATCAGAAGAATTAGGCGTATCAGGAATGGACAGAACGTCGGAAGATAGCATTACAGCGAGGGAAATTGCAATTGCGGCAGCGACAGATACGTCAATTCATATTGCTCATGTTAGTACGAGCGGTTCCGTATCTTTAATTCGTGATGCTAAAGCAAGGGGAGTTAAAGTAACTGCTGAAACTTGCCCGCATTATCTAATTTTCACACATGAGGAATTGCGTGCAAGAGATGCGGACTTTAGAATGAATCCGCCCCTACGAGAACAGAGCGACAAAGTCGCCTTAATTGGGGGAATTTGCGATGGTACGATAGATTGCATTGTAACCGATCATGCGCCGCATACAAAGACGGAGAAAGCGGACTTTCAATTAGCTCCGAACGGTGTAGTAGGGCTTGAAACATCACTTGCGGCAGTTTTAACTGTTCTTTTCCATGGGGGGAAGTTATCTCTACCCCAAATTGCACGGATAATGTCAACATCACCATGTGAAATACTTGGCATTGATGGTGGCAAAATTGAAATTGGGGGTATAGCAGACTTAACGATTATAAATCCCAATTTAGAATGGGAAGTATCAGCGGATAAACTCAAATCTAAATCAAAAAACACGCCATTTAAGGGAAGAAAATTAAAGGGTAAGGCGATTTACACAATATGCGATGGCAAAATAACATATAAGTATGAAAGGTAGGAGAATTTATGTCATTCGATAGATTAATAGAAAAAATTAAAGAGAAAGATAATCCCACGGTAGTAGGGCTGGATCCAAAACTTGAATATGTTCCAACATTCATAGTTGAGGAGGCTATTGCCAAGCATGGGGAAACTTTAAAAGCGGCGGCAAAGGCTATATACAAATTTAACAAGGCGCTAATTAATGCATTATATGACGTCGTTCCAGCTATTAAGCCGCAATGCGCATATTATGAGATGTATGGATATGAAGGAGTTAAAACACTGTATAAAACAATCCAATATGCTAAGAAGCGAGGTATGTACGTTATTACCGACGGAAAGAGGAATGACATAGGCGCAACTATGGAGGCTTATGCTACTGCTCATCTAGGTAAGGTGAAAGTAGGGAATGCTGAAATTGAGCCTTTTGCAGGGGATGCACTAACTGTAAATGCCTACCTTGGAACTGATGGAATTTCACCTTTACTTGATGTTTGCGATAAATATGATAAGGGAATTTTCGTATTAGTTAAGACTTCAAATCCTTCATCGGGCGAATTGCAGGACAAGCTTATAGATGGTACAAGCATATACCGCACGGTAGGCGATATGTGCGAAAAATGGGGAGAGGGCAGGATTGGCAAATATGGATATTCTTCAGTCGGTGCAGTCGTAGGTGCGACATATCCGGAGCAACTTGAAGAACTTAGAAAGGCACTACCTTCGACTTTCTTTCTAGTGCCGGGATACGGTGCGCAAGGTGGCGGAGCGGCAGCAGTCGCAAATGCCTTTGATAAGAACGGTGTCGGTGCGGTAATCAATTCGTCAAGAGCGATTATGTGCGCATATAAGAAAGAGGGATGCGACGAAAGAGATTTTGCCGCCGCCGCACTCAGAGAGGCACTAAGAATGAAAAAGGATATACAGGACAATGTGAAATAGCTGGCTTGATAAAATAGCAGCAGGAAAGGAAAATGATAGGTATGTCTTTGTGTGAAAATAATGCACCAGCATATTTAATGCTTGCTGATGGAACGGTTTTTAAGGGGAAATCGTTCGGGGCATCGGGAACAACAATTGGTGAAGTTGTATTTACAACATCAATGGGTGGCTATCAAGAGATTCTAACCGACCCATGCCATTATGGGCAGATAGTTATTCAAACATTCCCTATTATCGGGAATTACGGCATCAACGATGAAGATAGCGAATCTTCACGCACTCATTTGAATGGCTATATCGTTCGTGAATATTGTGATACCCCGTCGAACTTCCGCTCTAGTGACGATATTGACAGCTATCTTAAAAAAGAGAATGTTGTATCTATATGCGGAATTGATACACGCCGTTTAACTAGGGCAATTAGAGAAAAGGGCGTTATGAATGGCGCAATAACTACCGAAAATTTAGATGAAACTGCTAGGGAAAAACTCTTTAAGAAGATAAATTCTTTTAGCATAAAAGGAGCGGTGCAAAGCACTTCAAGCAAAACGGGAGCGGAATTTGCAGTGCCGAATGCTAAATACAATGTAGTTATGATTGACTATGGTTTTAAAAGGAGCATTTGCAATGAACTGACTTCACTAGGTTGTAATATTAAAGTCGTACCATCTTATTCAACAGTTGAAGAAATTCTATCCCTTAACCCTGATGGAATTCTGCTATCGACGGGGGGTGGCGACCCGAGCGAGAACGGTGTAGAAATAGAAGTATTAAAGCAGCTCATTCCATATAAAATACCTACATTCGGCATATGCCTAGGTCATCAGCTATTAGCAATTGCAAATGGTGCCAAGGTAATTAAGCAGGAGAATGGGCACCGTGGATCAAATCAACCGGTGTGCGATATTTCACTAGGTAGGACATTTGTAACAAGCCAAAATCATGGCTATATAGTGGATATTGATAGCGTTGATGATGCAGTAGCGAGAATAAGCCATGTTAATGGGAACGATGGGACTTGTGAGGGAATCGAATATTTGAATATGCCAGCCTTTTCTGTGCAATTCCACCCAAATAGCAATGGCGGCTCACAGGGCACATCATATTTGTACGATAGATTTATCAAGCTAATGGAGGAGAACAAATGCCGTTAAGACAGGATATTAAGAAAGTGCTTGTAATTGGCTCAGGTCCGATTGTTATCGGGCAAGCAGCTGAATTCGATTATGCAGGTACACAAGCATGCCGTGCTTTAAAAGAAGAAGGACTAGAAGTTGTATTAATCAACTCCAACCCAGCTACGATAATGACGGATAAGGCTATGGCGGACCATATTTATATTGAACCGCTAACTCTAGAAGTAGTTAAGAGAATTATAAAGATAGAGAAACCCGATAGCCTCTTATCCACGCTAGGTGGGCAAACTGGGTTAACCCTTTCAATGCAGTTAGCTAAAGAGGGGTTTTTAGAAAAACATAATGTCAAGCTCCTAGGAGCTAATCCCGAAACAATTCATAAAGCCGAGGATAGACAAGCATTCAAAGATACAATGGAGAAAATCGGGCAGCCGTGCATTCCGTCAAAAGTTGTTAATACGGTTGAAGATGCGATTGCCTTTTCAGATGTAATTGACTATCCAGTAATTATCCGACCAGCATACACATTAGGGGGATCCGGCGGTGGAATTGCATATAATGAGGCGCAATTGCATGAAATTGCTACGAATGGGCTTCGCCTATCCCCAATTACGCAGATTCTTGTTGAGAAGTGTATATCGGGATGGAAAGAAATCGAATTTGAAGTAATCAGAGATAGCAAAAATAATGCTATTACTGTGTGTTCGATGGAGAATTTCGACCCTGTCGGAGTGCATACGGGCGATTCGATTGTTGTTGCACCATCGGTAACATTAACGGATAAAGAAGTACAAATGCTAAGAACCGCATCACTCAATATAGTATCCGAATTAGAGGTGGAGGGCGGCTGTAATTGCCAATTCGCCCTACACCCGACTACAATGGAATATGCAATTATTGAAGTTAATCCACGTGTTTCACGCTCATCAGCATTAGCTTCTAAGGCAACTGGATACCCAATTGCTAAAGTAGCAACGAAAATTGCAATTGGATATTCCCTAGATGAAATTCTAAATGCAGTAACAGGCAAGACATATGCTTGCTTTGAGCCGGCACTTGACTATGTAGTGGTGAAGTTCCCACGCTGGCCATTTGATAAATTCGTATATGCAAAGAGAACGCTTGGCACACAGATGAAAGCAACGGGCGAAATTATGAGCATTGGGGCGAATTTTGAGCAGGCATTGATGAAGGCGGTACGTTCCCTAGAATTAGGGCTTGACACTATGAGTCTTAAAAAGCTATCTAAAAAAAGTGATGATGAGATTGAATCCCTGCTACACACCATAGATGATGAGCGTTCATTCGTCGTGTTTGAAGCTATTAAACGGGGAATTAGTATTGATAAAATACATGGAATAACGATGATAGATAAATGGTTCCTATCTAAATTAAAGAATCTTGCCGATGTGGAAATCATGCTTGCTGATGGCAAATTAACTGGTGAAAAATATGAGATAGCGAAGCAGTTCAGCTATCTTGATAGCACGATTGAACGCATTTCTGGGCAGAAGATACCATATAAAAGAACAGCAGTATTTAAGACTGTTGATACTTGCGCTGCTGAATTCGCAGCACAAACGCCATATTTCTACTCAACATTCGATGAGGAGAACGAGGCAAAACAGTTCATCGAGAAGCAGAATTCTAGTAAGAAGAAAGTTATCGTATTCGGGTCGGGACCTATTCGCATAGGGCAGGGAATAGAATTCGATTATTGTTCTGTACACTGTGTGTGGGCGCTTAAAGAGGCAGGATACGAGGCGGTAATTGTCAACAATAACCCTGAAACAGTTTCAACCGATTTCGATACTGGGGATAGACTATATTTCGATCCGTTAACGAAAGAGGACGTTGAAGCAATTATTGAAACGGAAAAGCCGTATGGCGTTGTAGTACAATTCGGCGGGCAAACGGCGATTAAGCTAACAAAATATCTTAATGATATGGGAGTGCGAATTCTAGGAACGAGCGCCGAAAATATCGATGCCGCCGAAGATAGAGAGCGATTCGACGAATTGCTTGAGCAATGTGCGATTCCACGACCTGAAGGGGATACCGTATACACAACGCAGGATGCGGTTAAAGTAGCATCAAGGCTTGGCTATCCGGTATTACTCCGCCCATCATATGTGCTTGGCGGTCAGAACATGATTATTGCACATGCCGATAAAGATGTTGTTGAATATATGGACATCATAACACGAGTAGAGCTTGAAAATCCTGTTCTAATTGATAAATACATCATGGGTACAGAGGTTGAAGTCGATGCAATTTGCGACGGTAAAGACTTTCTAATTCCGGGGATAATGGAACATATCGAAAGAGCGGGAGTGCATTCCGGCGATTCAATATCGGTATATCCAGCGCAGACTTTAAGCGATAAAATTAAAGGAGTAATTGTTGATTATACTGAAAGATTAGCTAGAGCATTAGACGTTGTAGGGCTTGTAAACATTCAGTATGTAGTTTATAATGATGAAGTATACGTAATTGAAGTAAATCCACGTTCTTCAAGGACGGTACCATATATTAGCAAGGTGACCGGAGTGCCCATGGTCGACATTGCAACTAAAATGATGCTTGGACATTCGCTTGCCGAGCAAGGGTATGAATGCGGACTTTACCCCGAGGGGGATTATGTTGCGGTTAAAGTGCCTGTATTTAGCTTTGAAAAGCTACATGATGTTGATACTCATTTAGGCCCGGAAATGAAATCGACGGGCGAAACTTTGGGTATTGCAAAGAGCTTTGATGAAGCATTGCTAAAAGGTTTAGTTGCCGCAGGATATAATATGAAAAAGAATGGTGGAGTATTAATTTCCGTTCGTGATACCGATAAAAAGGAAATTATCGAGGTTGCAGATAAATTTTCTAGAATGGGCTTTGACATTTATGCAACGAGCGGAACGGCATCAGTGCTTAATCGCAATATGATTGCAGCGAGCCTAGCTAAGAGGCTTGCCGATGACGAACCGAACGCAATGACATTGCTTGAAAGCGGCAAAATTGATTATGTAATTTCCACATCTGAAACAGGTAGGAAGCCTGCTCTTGATAGCGTCAAAATACGCAGAAAGACAGTAGAGAGATCGATTGCTTGCTTAACATCACTTGATACGGCGAACGCTCTTGCTAATTGTCTTGCCATGGATAAAACCATCAAAGATGTGGAGTTAGTTGATATTACCGGGATTTAAATTGATTGGCGGTGTAAGATGAAGATAGGAAAATACGAGGTACGACGTGGGTATAAATTAGCGCATATAATTGTTGATATTGCTACATTAGCTATTATATTTGTACTATGGGTTGTGTTTATGAATACGATGAAGGGCTTACCGAAAGAGGTGCCAATACTGACAAACCATACGGGCTGTGTGCTAAAATTCGCAAATAAGAACATTCTAATCATACCAATAATTATTGCAATGGTTGCAACGGCGCTATCTGTAATAGCGGGATTTTTCCCAAATATATTTGCGGCAAGATTCGATGTAAGCGAGGATAATGCGCAGAAATTTTACGATATCATCATCGCTATGTTGAACGAAATTCGCTTGATAATCGTCATAATGATGTTCGACATATTCTTTAAGATACTTGCAACCGTTAATGGGGGGAGCTCCTCACCGCCTTTATTTTTAATATGGTGTGTTATTGCAATTCTAATCATGATAAGGATTAGAAAAAAGCAGATTAGGCGCATTGAATATAAATAGATATACAGGAAGGATATGACATGAACTATACTTGTGGAACATTTAAAATAACTGATAAAAAGCTAATCGCAAAAGAAATTTACGATATGAGAATCCATTGCCCCGAAGTTGCAGATATTGCAGCTCCCGGTCAATTCGTACATATAAAGGCTGACGGGTTTTTCCTGCGTCGCCCTATCTCAATTTGTGAAATCTATAAGGAAGATGGGGAAATACGCATTGTATTTGAAATAAGAGGTAAGGGTACAGAGCAGATTTCCACACTGGAAATTGGCGATAAAATTGACATCATGGCGCCGCTCGGCAATGGATTTGAGATATTACCATCGGGTAGCAATGCCGTCTTGATCGGGGGCGGAGTCGGCACTCCTCCAATGCTAGAATTGTCAAGACTTTATGGTGGGAATGCCCACGCTATTATAGGATTTCGCACTGCTGATAAAGTCATGCTTTCCTATGATTTTGCAAAAAACGGTTCAACAGTTCAAGTATGCACTGAGGACGGAACAACTGGGCACCATGGATTCGTTACCGACCCGCTTAAAAAGTATCTGGAGAAAGAAAAGCCGGATATTATCTATACTTGCGGTCCACGTGCAATGATTGCCGCAGTGATAGAAATAGCAAAAGAACATGGTATCCGCTGTCAAGTTTCATTAGAGGAGCGAATGGGTTGTGGAGTCGGCGCCTGCCTTGGTTGCGCATGCAAAACTGTCAAAGACGGTGAGGAACGCCTCACTCATGTATGTAAAGATGGTCCCGTTTATGAAAGTGATGAGGTGATTCTATGAAGCCGAATTTGTGCGTTGATATAGCAGGAGTAAAATTCAAAAATCCTGTAATTCCCGCATCGGGCGTATATGGATTCGGTAAGGAATATGAAAGTCTTTATCCGATTTCGAGGCTTGGCGGAATATCGTGCAAGGGAACTACCCTCCACCCGAGGGATGGGAATCCACCACCGAGAATAGCAGAAACACCATCGGGAGTGCTTAATTCTATCGGACTTCAAAACCCTGGAGTGGATTATTTTATCGAGCATGAGTTAAGCTATCTTGAAGATAAGGATACCGCCATAATTGCAAATATTGCAGGCAGTAAGGTAGAGGAAACCGTAGAAGCGGTCAAAAGGCTTGAAAACACAATTGTTGATATGATAGAGCTCAATATTTCATGCCCTAATGTTAAAGAGGGCGGAGTAGCATTCGGCGTATCGTGCGATGGTGCGGCAGGAATTACTAGAGCAGTTCGCAAAGCAACTAATAAGCCGCTCATGGTAAAGCTATCGCCGAATGTGACGGACATTACAGAAATAGCAAAATCCGTTGAAGCTGAAGGAGCAGATGCAATATCTCTAATCAATACATTATTAGGAATGCGAATAGATATAAATACTAGGCGACCAATTCTACGTAACAACGTTGGCGGATTATCGGGTCCGGCAGTTTTCCCAGTAGCACTACGAATGGTGTGGCAGGTTGCGAATTCGGTAGATATACCCGTTGTTGGCATGGGCGGAATCGCTACATGGGAAGATGCAGTTGAAATGATGATGGCGGGGGCGAGTGCTGTGCAGGTCGGGGCGGTGCTATTTGCGAATCCACTAGCACCTATTCAAATAATTGATGGAATAGAAAAATATATGATAAATAATGATATTAAAACAATTGATGAGATAGTTGGCACGGTTAAACCATGGAGGGACTAAATTTGAAAACAACAGTGTATCTAATTAGACATGCGGAGGCGGAAGGAAATATAGGAGGTTTCTTTCAAGGGCATACGGATTCAGAGCTAACTGAAAAAGGATATAAGCAATTAGAATACCTTAAAGAGCGGTGTAAGGAAATCCCGTTTGAAGTTATTTATTGCAGCCCGCTAATTCGTACAATTGAAACGGCTAAAGCGGTGAATTTCTATCACAAATTGCCTTTGAATACACATGAGGGATTGAAGGAGATTAATGGAGGACTTTTCGAAGGGGAGCAATGGGAAGATTTACCCAAGCTATATCCTGATGAATATAAGTTGTGGGAAGGCAAGCACTATGAATTTGATATAAAAGATGGCGAATCCATGCGTGAAGTTTATGCACGAATGAGGGATACAGTTACAAAAATAGCAGATGGCAATCGTGGCAAAATAATCGGGGTTGTTTCGCATGGTTGTGCGATACGCAATTTCCTATGCTATGCTAGCGGCTATCCTATTGAGAAGCTTGATGAGATGGGTTGGAGCGATAACACAGCTATTAGTTGCGTTGAATTCGACGATCAATTAAATCCTCATATAGTATTCAAGGACGATTCGCAACATTTAGATGCAGAATCCTCTACGATAGTAAAACAGACATGGTGGAAGTAGATAACCTGCTTTGATGAAAGGAATAGCTATGAAAATAATGGCAGTTGATTTTGGTGATGCACGTACTGGATTAGCAGTATGCGATAGACTTGAATTTATGGCATCACCAGTTGGAGTAATAAACGAAAAAGATTTCGAAGCCTGCGTATTGCAAGTTGCTCATGCAGTAAAAGAATTTGATGTTAAAGAAGTAGTAGTTGGTCACCCAATAAATATGGATGGGAGTGAGGGCGAACGTGCGCAGAAATGCGCCGATTTCGCAAAATTGCTCGAAGAAAAGATAGACATTCCCGTGCATTTGTGGGACGAACGGCAAACTACCGTATCGGCAACAAACTATCTAAATATAACAAATACACGTGGGAAAAAGCGTAAGGAGGTAATCGATGCAGTTGCAGCGACGATTATTTTAGAAAGTTACCTTGCGTATAGAAAGAACATTAAAGAGAAGAAATCTAATCCTTCGATTTAATTTGTTTCTTATTATTGTCACGGTGGAATACTTCTTTCAATCCAACATAGATTAATAGAAGAGCAAATAAAGTTGTCAACGTTTTCGAATTTAACTTCAGTGCAAGCAATGTGCCCAAAACGGCACCCACAATCCCAAAGATGCAACATATCGGCACGTGCTTCCAGTCAATGAGCTTGTTCTTGTGATGCATTAATATTGATAACAATGCTATCGGGATAAAGAAAATCAGGTTAATTCCCTGTGCACCGATTTGGCTCATATTCGCAAAAACTGTAAGGTAAATGATTAAAATAAACCCGCCCCCAAGACCTAGTGAGGCGAATATTCCCGTAAAAAATGCAACGATTGTAGCAATTAAAATTTGGCTCAATTCACACACTCCTCATTTCATAAGCATTCGTAATGCGGCGATTATTATGACAACACCGAAGATTCGCCTAAGCAAGCTATTCGGAATGTTTTTCAGGAATAAGGCGCCGACTATGGCACCAATTAGACCCCCGGGGATATAGGGGAGCGCCGAAGAAATATCTAGTTGACCCTTAAGATGATATGTTACAGCACTTACAATGCTCAGAGCAAGTATTATTGAGATTGAAGTTGCGTGGGCCTTTTTTGGCTCAGCACCACCTTTTTTTAAAAATTCAACGGCAACGATACCGCCCGATGAGCCAAAAAGACCATTGAATAAACCGGCAATCACCCCCAATATGGGATAAAAGAACTTTTTCACCTTCTTAAAATACCCCCTTTTAAGCATAATAAATTCGTTATATTATCTGTTCCAATTCCGCACATATACTTAAGTAGAGGAAAACTAATGACTAACAAGAAATTACTTGCACAGCACTGAACAATGTGTTACAATATTAAATATAAAGTAGAAAAGCGGTGAATAAATTGTTTTCCATGGATATAGGCATTGATTTGGGAACAGCGAATATTATTATAACTGTCGGGAATAAGGGCGTCGTATTAGATGAACCCTCCGTTGTTGCATATAACAAACGCACACATCAAGTTATAGAAGTTGGCGAGGCTGCTTACCGAATGATCGGGAGAACGCCGGAATATATCGTCGCAATTCGTCCGCTTAAAAATGGTGTAATTTCGGATAGCGATATGACGCAAAGTATGATACATGATTTTCTGCGTAAAGTATGCGGCAATTTCCTATTCAAACCACGAGTGATTATATGTGTTCCGTCGTTCATTACCGATGTAGAATCGAGGGCGGTATTTGAAGCGGCAAGGAGTGCCGGAGCTAGAAAAGTTTATTTAATACAGGAGCCTATTGCTGCACTTTTAGGAACGGGGAAAGATATTTCCGAACCACGTGGCAATATGATAGTCGACATTGGCGGTGGCACAACAGATGTTGCAGTTATATCCATGAATGGAATTGTCGCTGCTAAATCCATTCGCATAGCGGGGAATAAATTTGACGAGGCATTAATTAAATATATTAATAACAAACACAAAATTTCCATCGGGGAAAAGACCGCCGAACAAGCAAAGATGCAAATTGCAAACGTTTACGATGCAATAGGCAAGAAAAAGATGGTTGTTAGAGGGCGGCATTTAATTGAGGGGTTGCCAAGTCAAGTTGAGATTACAGATATTGAAGTTGCTCGTGCATTGAAGCCCGTAGTGTCGGAAATTGTCGCTGCTATTAGGTCGGTAATGGAGCAGACACCGCCCGAACTTGTCGGTGATATTCACGATACTGGTATCATATTAACTGGTGGTGGCGCATTGCTAAATGGGCTTGATCGTTATATTGAAAGGGAGATTAATGCACCGTGCAATATTGCTGAAAATCCTATTGAATGCGTCGTTAGAGGAACAAGCATAGCATTTAATAAAATTAGCGAATTGCGTGATGGATTTGAGATGATCTCACAATATAAATATAAGTAATATTTTCTACAAGTCTTTCGATATACAGTCCCTGACCAAATTATGGTTAGGGATTTTTTGATTTATTCGGTATAATTCTTTGGAAGTTCTTTATACTATCTAATGTTAATTGCATAACGCAAGAACACAAATAAATGGTAGGAGGAATTTAAATGGCAAACTTAACATCAAAAGAATTGACTGCAATTGAAGATCAACTATCGTCAGAACAAACGATGATAAAGAAATACCAGATGTATGCTCAGTCATGCACGGATCCTCAATTAAAGCAGAAGTGTGAGCAAATAGCAATGAAGCATCAAGAACATTATCAGAAACTTTTCAACCATTTAAATTAGGAGGGAATATAATGCAGGGAAATCAAAACTTCGCAGATAAAGAAATGATGCATGATGCATTAATTTCTCAAAAATTTTTAACTGATGACTACAATATTTTTACAAATGAGTGTGCCACTCCACAGGTTAGGGAATCATTCAAGTGCATATTGAACGAGGAGCACGAAATCCAGAATGAAATTTTCAATGAAATGCAATCACGGGGATGGTATCAGGTGAAGCCAGCAGAACAGCAAATGGTCGATCAAGCTAAGCAGAAATATTCGAACATGAATGGATAGCCTAGTAAGCATAAAGATAATCGCATTGCCAGATGGCATTGCGATTATTTTTATAAAATTTAAGTCCTAGCATATAATGAGGGTAGCTTATGCAGAATTAATATGTCACAAAAAGATTGTGAAAAAAACTACAATATTATCATTGAAATTAGGTAAGAAATAAGGTATAATAAGATGAATGCCGTTTAAGACGGACTAAAAATAAAGAAAAGGAGAATATCATGGATTGGGGTTATATAATTTCCATAACAATTATCGGGATATTGGTTGTATTTTCAGCACTAATTCTACTTGTACTGTTTGTACAGTCAATGGGGCTAATATCCACTAAATCATCAAATAGGGATAAGAAAGATAAAGATGCTCCCACCGATAAGGGGCCTGCTAACATAACAAAAGAACAGAAGCCCACAACAACTCAGAATATATCACCGGTAGTAAACGATGATATAGACAGTGAAATTGTAGCTGTAATCACAGCGGCGATTTCACAAATGCGCTTGAAAGAGGGTAACACAGCCGGATTTAAGGTGAAAAATATAGCAAGAGCTAGCAACCCACGCCCGATTTGGGGACTAGCTGGGATACAAGAAAATACGAGAGCATTTTAAAAAATAAGAAGGGGAACAGATATGATAGATATACTTATAGAAACTGTAAAAGACCTAGCGATAACGTCAGGTCTATATAACTTATCTTGGCAACAGGGCATAATGCTTGCGATATCACTCGTGTTGATGTACCTAGCAATTGCAAAGGGATATGAACCATTATTGCTATTACCAATAGCATTCGGTATGATGCTCACAAACTTACCATTAGCGGAATTATATCATCCTGAATTATTTGCCGGGACGGAATTAGATATTATAGAAGTTGTGAAAAAGGGCGGCTTAGTCGACTTCTTATATTTAGGTGTAAAGCTTGGGATTTTCCCGCCGCTTATATTCCTTGGGATTGGTTGTATGACGGACTTCGGTCCGCTAATTGCCAATCCAAAGAGCTTCCTACTAGGTGCGGCGGCTCAATTCGGTATATTCGGCGCATTCCTTGGAACAATGGCATTGAGTCCACTTCTTGGCTATACATATGCTGAGGCAGGGGCAATTTCAATCATTGGTGGAGCTGATGGACCCACAGCTATCTTTGTAACGGGTAAGCTAGCTAGCCATCTTCTAGGGCCGATTGCCATTGCAGCATATTCATATATGGCGCTAGTGCCGATAATACAGCCACCTATTATGAAGGCGCTAACTACTAAGGAAGAGCGTGGCATCGTAATGGGACAACTACGTGAAGTATCTAAGAAAGAAAGGATTATATTCCCGATCCTAGTTACTTTAATTGTTTCACTTCTAGTGCCGTCGGCGGCAATTTTAGTTGGAATGTTAATGCTTGGTAACCTATTTCGTGAGAGTGGAGTGGTCGATAGATTAGTAAAAACTGCTCAAAACGAACTGATGAACATAATTACAATTTGTCTTGGAATTTCAGTTGGTGCGACGGCAACAGCGGCGAACTTCCTATCACCTAAGACGCTTGGAATCGTTGCAATTGGTCTTACTGCTTTTGCAATTGGAACTGCGTCAGGAGTGCTATTCGGCAAGCTTATGTGCAAGCTATCCGGCGGAAAGATTAACCCACTTATCGGATCCGCAGGTGTGTCGGCAGTACCGATGGCGGCAAGAGTATCGCAAAAAGTTGCTTCTGATGAGAATCCGCATAACTTCCTACTCATGCACGCAATGGGGCCTAACGTTGCTGGTGTTATAGGATCGGCAGTAGCGGCTGGTGTCTTAATCAGTGTATTTGGATAATTAGTGCTAAGTTATAATGATTACGCTTTATTATGCTTAACAAGCATATTGACATAAAAAATGACATATTAAGGAGAAGGTAGAATGAAAAAAATACTAGCTACATCACTAATTGTATTTATGGGAATGTCACTTTTCGGTTGTTTGACTAAACCGGACGATGAATCAACAGGAACAGAAGAAACAACTCAGCCGACGACTCTAACTACTGAGCAGACAGAAGAGGATTCGGCAGAGGCAAACGACGAAACAGATCAGGAAGATGATGACAAAGATGAGGACGATGAAACTAAGGACAACAAAGACCAAACAAGTTCTGGAGATATTACTCCTGTAAAAAGCAGCATGGAATCACCTGCAAAGGTTGGCGATTGGTTAGAAACTATGCGTTATGCGGTGGCAGACAGTAGTGACCATATTGTTTATTATCGTATTACAGAAATAATTCGCTATAATGATGAGGTACAGGCGAAGATAGATGAATATAACGACGATAATCACCTATTCAGATTTGATCCATTGGAGAGAGATGACCTAGAGTATTGTTTGTTTAAATATGAGGTATACTTTCCTGAGGATTTTCCATCTAACGATATTGGAATCCTTTCTGCTGATTTGTCATTCTCAGTACGATCATCTGAAGGAAGTAACATTAGAGCAAACGGTGTTTCATACATAGGAATATCGCAAACATATAATATGGGGGCTTCACCCGATGCTAAAGAGCTGTTTGCTGGGGATACATTCACAGGCGGCGAGCAATTATTTGTAATGGTTAAAGATGTAGATGAGTACAATATTGAGAACAAGTACACCGATGATAATGGTGAGGAAGTTGTAAACTATATTAAAGGTGAATAAGCGGACGATATATAGATAAGAATATATATGCAGAAAATTCCCCTTAGACAAAAAGTCTGGGGGAATTTTTTGTTGTTTTATGAAACTTTTAATATTGATCAGTTTTGATAATACTCACTTGAAATCCCTAACTATCATATGCTGACAATTCCGAGGCAATTTTTTTATTTTAGGTATTCTTCAAGTTGGCGGCTGTTCGGTGGCATATCTTCAGCATACACTCTGCCGAGTTCATAGCTATTGTCGGCTTTAATGTCAGCAATTTTTAGCCGCATTGTGAGCCCTAATTTACATCCTTTTTGCCCTAGCAATTTAAATGCATTCTCATTATATTCACTATACGGATGGCTAATCACCCACGAATCTGCGCTAATTATATCATTCCAATATTCTAGTGATGCATCTATATCATGATTAATCCTATCCGAATCGGCAATACCCGAACCCGATGGGATATCATATCTTAAACCGAAATTCATGCCATTTTTCTTCATTACCTTGATTTGCTCACGTGTTAAATAAAGTCGCCGTGAAAAGCTATTTTCATCAATGCCGACAAATTCTCGAAACAAATCACTGAGTATTAAACTACTTAAACTTTCATTAAGTTCCGATAATAGCAATCTTTTGACGAATGCAGTAGATGCATTATCAAATCGATTAGGCACTGCGAATTCGTTATATAGAACATCATTTTCTTCAATATCGTACTCAAGTCCACGATAATAATCAAGCTTTTTAAAGACACTTTTGACAAGTATATCAATCTTTGCGACGGCGAGGATAAAGTGCAATTTATTAACATCTAGGAGTGTATTATCACGAATGCAATGTGTAGGTAAAAAGAAGGAAGCCTGAATTTTTCTATCGCTAAGAAGCGGAAAAACATTCGTATAATGATCGATATACCCATCATCGAATGTTAATAAGGCGGCATTAGGTGGTAAAGTCCGTCCTGTAGTTACGGCATTAATTAGGTGGTCCATAGTGATAATTCTAAAATGCTCTTGCATGAAGTCAAGTTGCATTTTGAACATATTTGCACTAATCGCCCTAATATTAGGGTAAGCAGTGGTATTCTCATCATGGACAAAATGATATCTAATTATAGCGACTTTGTTTGTATCATATAATGGCATCTTCTGCTCCTTTCATTGACAACAACATCCTTATAATTCAATGATATAGTAAAAGTATTTGCTTGTCAATATCCCATGTCCGTAGTTTGACAATACTCTAATTCATATGGTAAAATTGAAGTCAATAAAATATGCTTATTATCGGAGGTATTTATGAGAAAGAAGCGAATTGCTGAATCAAGATCCGTTTTGTCGGATGTAATGTTGCCAAGCCAAGCGAATCCCGCTGGCAATGTTCACGGTGGTGAAATAATGAAGATGATGGACACTTGCACAAGTGTAGCTGCAATGCGTCATGCAAGGGCGAATGTCGTCACTGCCCGTGTCGATGAATTNGTGTTCTATAACCCGATATTTGTAGGACAACTAGTTATATGTGAGGCCGAACTTGTATTTGTAGGTAGAACATCAATGGAAGTTAAGGCAACGGTAAAAGTAGAAGATATGACTTGTGAGAATTCGGCGAAAATTGCACTAACTGCATTTTTTACCTTTGTTGCGCTTGATTGCGATCAGCAACCGTGTGAAGTTCCACAACTCAAGCTCGAAACTCCTGAGGAAGAATTAGCATTTAAAAAGGGCGAAAAAAGATATCTATATCATAAGAGAAAACGTGAAAAACCCTAAATCAAATAAAATGAAAAAATTGAGGATACAGTAAATGAAGAAGCTATTTTTAGTTACAATTATATTAACTACGATTTTAACCAGCTGTAATTTTAGTAAGGAAGGGACTCAAAATATGAGCAAGAAACACAGTATTGACCCTAATAAACCTGTTATCGCCCTAACATTCGATGATGGACCGAACACTACAACCACGATTGAAATGCTTGATAAACTTGAAAAATATGATGTTGTTGCATCATTTTTCGTAATTGGTAATCATATCAATGACGATACTAAAGACGTCATAAAAAGAGCATATGATATGGGTTGTGAAATTAATAATCATTCACGCACCCACAAATCCATGACGTCGTTAACCGCACAGGAAATTAAAGATGAGGTTGAATTTACTGATGACAAAGTATATGAAATCACGGGCGAACGAACGAAGTTTTTCAGGCCACCCTATATTGCTACAAATGATGTTGTATATGATTCGATTGATATGCCTTTTATTTGCGGCTATGGAGCGACTGATTATGAAGAAAAAGTATCACCGCAGGAGCGCTCATCTAAAATATTAGAGCAAATTTCCGATGGCGGCATAATCCTTCTACATGATTTTGAGGGGAATGACAAAACTGTCGAAGCTATGGATTTGCTGATTCCTGCGTTAATTGAACAGGATTATCAATTTGTTACGGTGTCGCAACTTTTCGATGTTAAGGGTGTTGTGCCGAGCCAAGAAAATGGTGTAATATACACTATCGTAGAATAAAAGGAAAATTATACTTGACGAAATAAGTTCTATAGTATATAATAAAATACATATTACCGCTTACCGTCTGCGGAATACAAATGTACGATGAATGCATTCGATCCTACTTCTGCTTTTGCTGAAGTAGGATTTTTTTGTTCAAATAAATAATAAAGATAGGTGTAATTATTACACCTATCTTTATTATAATTTATGGTTTTTCTCTAGATTAAAGCGGATTAATTAGTTTAATTGGATCTACCCATTTTCCATCTTTTTTAACACCGAAATGCAAGTGGGGACCTTCCTCTACTTCAATTTCAGCGGTTTCGCCAACGGATCCGATAACCTGCCCCGCTTTAACTTCTTGATCAACTTTCACTGTGACGCCTGCGGATAAATTGCAATAATGCGCCTCTAGCCCATCACCATGATCAATTACAATACACACTCCCCATAGAGGATCTTCCTTAATTGCCTTGACCGTGCCGTCCGTCATTGATTTAACATTGTCACCAATTGTAGCGGCAATATCGACGCCGTCGTGCGTTTTCCAAGACCCAAGTGTCTTAGATTTTACAAGTTCGCCATCGCTGAATGGATTGATGATTTCGCCGTTAATCGGCATCACCATAGGTTGAGNGTTCTTAATCGGCTTATTTGCAGGTTTAGTGGAAATAGTTTCTTTTTGTGATGTTGTTGTCGTCGTTGCCTCCGTTGCCGTTGTAGTAGTTGTGTCTTTTGGGATGTCATGCTGCTTGCGATCGACAGCATCGGCATCGTCATCGTTGGGGAATCCCCATTCATTTTGACTCGATGTAGTGACATGCATATTTAAATTCTGGTCATCGCTAGACAGTCTATCTAGTGACCGATTATAAGCTATGAAAGCAGCAACCCCAATAGCTAATAGACTACAAAATAATGTAATGTAGAATCCTTTTCCTGCGACCATTTTTGAGAACCTTGAGTCTGAGAAGTTTATTTTTTTCATTTTGCGTTCTTTCCTTTCAGAAAATACTTGTAGCTTTTTATACTAATTTTTCACCACTCTAAAAGTAGTTTTAACAGCTTTTACTGTTTTATGCTATGATAATTTAAATTTTATTGATATTTATTTTTACTGGTGAATTTACCGGCATGAATATCTAGTTAATATTATTTTGGACTGATTTACTAAATTTATACTAAAAAGCATGCAAAAAAACCCCATGCTAAGTAGCACGGGGCGAAGAATTTATTATAATTCGATTATGATTTAGACTCTTTGCGTTTAATGTATATAAGATTTATATTCAGATTATTTCGTCTTACCGATTTAACATCGAAGCAATTTAATGAGCTAATGAAAGGCGTAAGCTTAACAAATCCATAGTTACGAACGTCAAAGTCAGGGAATCGCTTAATGAGAGTATTCCCAATATCGCTGAGCGGACTCCATCCATCATCGTCGGATGTTTCATCAACTATTGATAGGATTGCATCTTTAACGATTTCACGAGGCGTCACAACAGCATCGAGGGGCGTTGTCCCATTTGTATTTGCATCAGCGGATCCCTCTTGCTCATTACCATTGAATACAAGACTCTTTGCTAACACTTCAAGATATTTGAATTTGTTGCACGCTGTAATGAAGGGTGTTGGAGTCTTTCTTTCGCCCATTCCTACTACATACATACCCGATTCACGCAATCGTGATGCTAACCGGGTAAAATCGCTGTCACTTGATACTATGCAAAATCCCTCAACATTACCCGAATATAAGATGTCCATAGCATCGATAATCATTGCTGAGTCGGTAGCATTCTTACCTGTAGTGTATCCGTATTGCTGGATTGGAGTTATCGAATGGTTAAGAAGTATGCTTTTCCATGAACTAAGAGCCGGCTTAGTCCAGTCACCATAAATCCTCTTATATGTTATTATACCGTCATTTGACAATTCATCAAATATGAATCTAATATACTTGTCGGATACGTTGTCCGCATCAATAAGCACGGCAAAACGTCTGTCATTCATAATTTTAGCCTCCTGTATTATAAATCGTAAATACCACAAAGGTTAATTCGCAATTTTTGTCTTTAAATCTCATACATTCACTAGCACTCATATCGCACAGATAGATTATTAGTTTAACATATAAGCACTATATTCATTTACACTATAACATAAATATGTGCTAATTGCAATAACAAAGACTATACTGACGTTTTGAATATTGTAGTTGACCCTAAACGNTAAGATGATATATATTATGCACTATAAAATACCTACTATCATATGATGTAATACCATTTATTTCTATTTGGAGATTGATAATTATATGGAGGTAATACCATTGCCTAATAAAAATGAAAAAACATTTTTAGTCGCTGGCGGGGACTTGCGGCAAATATATCTAGCCAATTGTCTTGCGACTAAATACAAGGTATATGCAGTCGGCTTTTCAAGGAATCTTATGGAATCGAATAATGTTATCTTACTTGATAGCAAGCTAAAACTTGATAAAAGGGTGGATTGCATCATTTTACCGATACCAGCAACGACGGACGACATAACAGTTCATGCGCCTTATTCGGGTGGCACGATAGACCTAAAAGGGATTCTATATATGTTGAAAAGGGGCGGAACAGTTTTCGCTGGGAAAGCAACAGAAGAGCTCAAAAGGCTCTGCGAACAGAACGAACATACATTAATTGATTATCTTGGTCGTGAGGAATTGTCGGTGCTCAATGCAGTCCCAACTGCTGAGGGCGCCATTCAGATAATGATGGAAGAAATGGCGACAACTATATTTGAGCAAAATGTTCTTGTCGTCGGTCATGGTAGAATAGCAAAAGTCCTAATGCGATATTTATCTGCTTTCGGTGCGAATGTCGACGTTACAGCACGTAAATATGCAGATTTAGCATGGGCNGATATAAANGGTTGCACGGGTATTCATCTGTCAAAGTTAACACCTTACTTAGGAAAATATGATGTAATTTTAAATACCGTACCAGCGATGCTCTTTGATGAGGGCAAATTAGCCATGATTAAAAAAGAATGCCTTGTCATCGATTTAGCCTCCAAGCCCGGCGGCGTTGATTTCGATATGGCGAAGAATATGGGCATAAAAACGATTTGGGCACTATCACTCCCGGGGAAGGTAGCACCAATAACCTCCGGTAAGATAATATGCGATACAATCCTTAATATTTTGGATGAAAGGGGTGAAAGTTGATGTATGGAAAACTGGAGGGGAAAAGAGTAGGATTTGTAGTATGCGGTTCATTCTGTACGTTTGTTCCCGCATTCGAACAAATGAAGAGGCTGGTTGCTATCGGGTGTGATGTAACGCCGATTATGTCTTTTAATGCAAGCTCCCTTGATACTAGATTTGGCAAGGCAAGAGCGCATATTGATATGTTAGAGGGCATCACGGGTAAAGAAGTGATACGCACAATTGTTGATGCTGAACCAATAGGACCTAAGGCGCTGCTAGATATAGTAGTTGTAGCACCATGCACGGGCAATACTCTTGCGAAACTTGCGACGGGGATAGTTGACACGCCAGCAACAATGGCTGTGAAGTCCCATATAAGGAATTTGCGGCCTGTGGTAATTGCGATTGCAACTAACGATGCGTTATCCGGTGCGGCAAAGAATATCGGGATACTGCAAAATTATAAACATTATTTCTTTGTACCTATGGCACAAGACGATTATAAGAATAAGCCGAATTCAATGATAGCATTGTTCGATTTAATTCCCGATACGGTAAAGGCAGCATTTGAAGGGCGGCAACTTCAACCATTAATTAGATGATAGATTTAACAGTAGTCAATTATTTTATTAACTTTAAATTCACCTTTGAATTAGCTTAATATATTACAATGAAATACAAGGTGGTTGTTAAGTCAATTGCCAGCATGATTATATTTGTTTGACAATGTTAGTTGTTAATAATTTAGCAGTAATTCTACAAGAAAGGTGTCATAAATGAAACAACAAGGAATAAGCAAACTCGATTTAAAAAGGCAAAATCGTATGCAGATATTAAAGTTATTAAAGCAGCAAGGACCGACATCTAGGATTGATATAGCTACAACTCTTGAGTTGACTAGAGCGGCAGTTACAATAATAATAAATGAAATGATTGAGCAAGGTATCGTTAGTGAGATTGGTGAGCAGAAAAGTCCTAATAAAAAACCAACAAGAGGACGTAAAAAAATCCTTGTTGATATTAACCATAACTATAAGTTTGCTATGGGAATCATGGCGGACAATGAGCAAGTTAGCATTGGACTTACTACACTTGAAGGTGCAATTTTAGATAAGCGCAGCCTGTTTTTTAATGAAAATACAACATTTAATCAGATTATTGATTTCATGCGTGATGGCATGGAAGAAATTAGGGATTATAATTGCCTAGACGAGAGCCGTATCTTAGGCATAGGTCTAACTGTAACTACCGATGCTTGTGACAGATTAATGCTTAAAATTGATAGCGAGGGATATTTCGATTATTCAGTTCTTAAGAGTGAATTTGACAAATTCACTTCACTTCCGATTTTATTTGATAATGCTATTAGCACTTTGGCATCGGCGAATATTGACTTTAATAAAGAGAAATCTATGATTCCACATAATGCAGTAATGCTTTATTATGGGAATTCTCTCTATTCGGCGATTATACAAGGAAATGATCCGTTAAGGGCGCCCGATAGAGATGTAAGTTTAATTGAAGAAATTAGAATTGGTGCCGATGGCGCTACGGCAAAGAACCTCATCACACCTAATGCAATAATTTCAAGGATAAGGGAGGTATATTCTGATACGAGTACACCGCACCTATATGAAAGCACCATTGGCAATATTGCTGATGTTAAAATCGAGGATATTTGCATATCATATGACCGTGGTGAAGCGGCGGTAGTGCAAGTTGTAGATGCAATTTGCGAAGATATGCACATTCTAATTAATAATATAATGTGCATTGTTAACCCCGATAAGATAATAATTCACGGCATGGTGGGCGAATATAAATATCTATATGATTTACTACTAAAAAGCCTAGATAAACATGATAATTTGAAAGATAGGATAATTCACAGTTGCGTCGGTAAAAATCTTGAATTCCTTTCAGGCTGCTCACTTGCTATAAGGGAATTGTTTTTTACTAGGGGCGGCTTCGATATTTAAATTCGACACTTGATACAATAAAGGCAGATACGATTATCGTATCTGCCTTCTCTATTATGAATTGATAACTGAAAGATATTCGCCAAATGCCTTTTCCCAATTAAGTGAATCCTGAGGCAAGAACGTCTTTACATTTTCATTATCACTAATCATTTGCCTAGCTTGATTTCTGTCCTTAATTTCACCGAGTGCAATGAGTGCAGTTGAAATATTCCCGATAGCTGTCGCTTCAATTGGGCCAGCTACCACCTTAACTCCGCAAGCATTGGCGGCTAATTGGCACAGAAATTCATCTTTCGTTCCTCCGCCAATAATATGAATTGTATCATATTCTTTCACCGTAACATTCGAGATTTGCATTAGCGAGTTTGCATATTCTAGTGCAATACTCTCATATACACAACGCATTATTTCTCCAATTGTTGACGGAATCGGTTGGTTCGTATCTTTGCAATAATCCCTAATACGTGATGGAAGATCTCCAGGCGATTCGAAACTTTCATGATTTGGATTAATGAAGGATTTGAATGGTTCAGCTTCTAAAGCTAATTGTTCCAATTCGGCATAGCTTAAATCGTTACCTTCTCTTTTAAATTGCCTTCTAGATTCCTGTATCAACCATAACCCCATAATGTTTTTTAAGAAGGTAGTTTCCTTATTTACGCCCCCCTCATTCGTAAGGTTGTATTCGTAACTTTTTTCATTAATAAAAGGAGTCTTGCTAAGAGTGCCGAATAGCGACCATGTTCCGCAGCTAACGTAGATGAAATCATCATTCTGCGCCGGAACAGCGGCAATAGCGGATGCAGTATCATGGCATCCGACAGCAATAACGGGCACTTGAGTAATTCCAATATCATCACAAATTTCCTTACTAAGAAGTCCGTAACTGTCGCCACTGTGAATTATAGGCGGGAATATATCTTTATTAATGCCAATTAGATCAATTAATTCCCAATTCCAATCATGAGTATCGGGGTTGATTAGTCCTGTTGTTGTTGCCTCCGTGTATTCGCTTCTTATCGCTCCCGTCAACATATATGCAAGAAGATCCGGCACCATTAATAAAGTTTTTGCGCTATTTAAGAATTCGCTGCGATTAAGCTTAAGGGAATACAATTGGAATATCGTATTGATTCGCATAATCTGGATACCCGATTGCATATAAAGTTGCTTTTTATCAATTAACTCAAATAGCTTTTCCGGTATACCGACTGTCCGCTCATCACGGTAATGTACGGGTAGTTCGAGCAAATTCCCATCGTGTCCAATTAGGCCGAAATCGACTCCCCAAGTGTCAATGCTAATAGCATCAAATCCGCCGCTATTTTTTGCGATTTTCATTGCAGTCTTAATTTCATCAAAAAGACGGTTAAAGTCCCAATGAAGTGTAGTATCAATGGTAATTGGCTCATTAGCGAATCGGTGAATTTCATCTAGGACAATCCTACCATCCATGACTTGTCCAAGCATTGCCCTACCGCTAGAGGCGCCAAAATCAAAGGCTAGAACACGCTTAGTCGACATTAGTTCACCTACTTACTATATTTCTTATATCCGGGGTGTTTGCCGGGCACATTAAACACTTTACGTATATCAATACAAGCATCAATTTGCGATTTTGATAGCTCAACTGCGCCGCCTAATTGATGTGCGACTAGGCTCACTTTAGCGAAATGCTCCAGTGTTTCCATCTTATAATATGCAGTTGTCAAATCAACGCCCATTGAAATAGCGCCATGATTTTCAAGTAAAATGCAGTCGTGATCTTGTAAGAATGGTACGAGTGATTCGGGCACTTCATCTGTTGATGGTGTCCCATATGGCGCAATTGGCACCGATCCGAGGAAGATGATAGCCTCCGGCATTGTATACTGGTCGAGCGGAATGTGCGCAACGGCGAATCCGGTAGCAGTCGGTGGATGCGCATGGACAACAGCTTTCAAATCGGGTCGCTCTTTATAGCAACGAATGTGCATCTTCACCTCTGATGAGGGTTTGTAATTTTCATTGCTTTCAATAGCTTCGCCCTTTGAATTAACCTTGATGATCATATCCGGTGTTAGGATTGCCTTGCTTACCCCAGTCGGCGTTGATAGAAAGGTATCTTCATCGAGTTTCACGCTGATATTTCCATCATTAGCAGCGACAAATCCTAGTTGCCATAACTTATGCCCCACATCGCAAATTTGCTCCTTATATTGTTGTTCGGTCATTTTAAAATTCCTACCTTTCATTAAATAGATATATTACTAGCAAGTTAATTATACGACAGTTGGAGGAATTTGTCCATAACCAAACTTTAAAACTACCGAATATTGATTTTATTATTTGTAAATGCTATAATTTTCATTGATGAATAGATTTAAAATTTAAAAGAGGGATAATATTTGAAGAAGTATAAGAACAGGGTAGTAATATCTATTTTTATAGCTAGCCTACTGATAATCGCATTACTTTCTTATAATTTAATTATGGACAAGTCTTTGCATATACTAATCTTAATAGCTGTAATCGTAATAAATATATTAGCGGTGTTGGTTGGAGCATATTCATATCAAAAGCTGAGGAAAAAAATAACCTTACTAGAAAATGATGAAATTCTCTATTCTAAGCTTATTGAGCACTTACCACTTGAAGTGGATGAAATGAAAATTAAAGAAAAAGTTGAAGGGAAGGTTTGCCTCATTACAGGCGGTGGGGGCACTATTGGATCGGAGCTATCGATGCAAGTGGCGAAGTTTAATCCGAAGCGGCTAATAATCATTGATATTTATGAGAATAATGCATACCACATTCAGCAGAAATTGCTGCGTGAATATGCAGATCTAAGTCTTGATATTGAGATTTCTTCGATACGTGACTATGACAAAATGGATAAGCTACTTTGTAAGTATAATCCTGAAATAATCTTCCATACGGCGGCGCATAAACATGTACCAATGATGGAGAATTCGCCCGATGAGGCAATTAAGAATAATATCGGCGGTACATTAAATATGGTAAAGTTAGCTGAAAAATATAAAGCCGAGGAATTTGTGCTAATTTCTACAGATAAGGCGGTAAATCCAACCAGCATAATGGGCGCAACAAAGTATTGCTCTGAAATGATTGTAAGAGCTTTTGCCAGTCGAACGAGTTCAACGAAATTCCTAACTGTTCGCTTTGGTAATGTTATTGGCTCAAGTGGTTCAGTGATTCCATTGTTTAAAGAACAAATTTTAAATGGGGGACCGCTAACATTGACAGATCCCGATGTTGAGCGATATTTCATGTCGATTTCAGAGGCGGTGATGCTTGTTCTTCAATCGACTATATATGATGAGGGTACTTTTATTCTTGATATGGGCAAGCCGGTAAAAATCGCTGATATAGCTAGGGATATGGTATCTTTGTTTGGATATAAGCCAAATGGTGAGATTAAAATTAAGTATATAGGATTGCGACCGGGGGAGAAGTTGCATGAAGAATTTATCGGTAATGATGAAAAACTAATCGATTCGGAGCATAATCGTATATATAAAGTTGCCGCTAGTAGCATTGAATATCATGAATTGATGCTAAGAATAACAGAGTTAATTCAGCTAGCGGAGGGGGGGAGCCCCTCAAGCGAGTTAAGGGATAAATTGTATGGAATTATAAAGATGTAGAGAAATCGCTTATTTTATAGAAACAAAAAACTCTACCGATAAGAAAATTCTTATCGGTAGAGTTTTAAATTGGTGCGGATGACAGGGGTCGAACCTGCACGTCGTGAAACACTAGATCCTAAGTCTAGCGCGTCTGCCAATTCCGCCACATCCGCATAGGTAAATGACGACTTTAATATAATAACATATAATCAATCACGTGTCAAGCATTTTTCTAAATAAATTTAAAAGAAATATTCCGAATTGACAGCATAATCAATTCGGAATATAATCGTAGATTTCAGCCTTATTTTAATACGGTTCCATTCTTGCCTAAAGGTATTTTGTGGTCTAGCCCGACGAATTTGCCATTTTTCTGCCATAGAACTTCTTTAACAAAATTATATTTCTCCATGTCCCAAGTTGTCCAGTCATCTAGAATCAAACCGCCAGTATCGCCAGAATTCTGATTAAAGCACCAAAATGTATGGTGTAGCTTATGCGTTTTAATTAATTTTCGCATATGCTTCATCCATGTTAAATTCGGCTCCTGCATAAATCCGCCCCATTCCCCAATTAATAGGGGCGCAGTCTTGTTTTCATATATGAAGAACCAATTATCACGCCAGCAATCTTTCATTAACGAATCGTAGCTATATCCAGACTTGAACCACGGTTGCTCATATACGGCGGGACCATAGTCATGAGGTGAATAAACAAGTTTGTTTTGATATTTACCTAGATTAATGGGATAATCCTTAACTCCCCTAAGATTCCCGCCCCACCAATTAAAATGATAATCACCGGAATTGGTAGACGCAAATGACGAATTTTTCTTAATATCTTTCGGATATATCTCAATTCCTTCAACCATAATTAATGCATTTGGATTCTGTTCGAGGACTTTTATCGCTGCTTTTTCGGCAACGTATTTCCAATTATCATCACTTTTCGAATTGTTCCATATTGCCTTAGGTGATTCGTTCGGCTTACCGTGAGGTTCGTTACACAGATCGTATGCAATGATGGTGTCATCATTTTTATATCGCTTTGCCATCCACGCTAAAGCGTTGTAATAATCGTTGGTACTAATTTTGCCAGAATACCACATTGGCGCCATATGTCCCATAGCATCGGATTCGGCACTGTGTATATCTATCATGATTTTAAGGCCGATGCTTTGACAAGTGCTAACAACATGGTCGAAAATTTCGAGGCTATTCATGCCAACAAGATCGGAATTTATAGCCTGATTAAAGTTAGCTTCGGGATATTTCCCAATCGACCATTCTTTTATGAGTTCAACTGAAAAGGGGATTCTCAGCAGATTAAAACCATGGTCGGCAATTGATTGCAAGCTATCTTCTAGATGGCATGCCCACAATCCATCAAAGCAATTTGTCCCAGTATTGTACCCGAACCAATTCACGCCCGTTAGCCATACCTCTTTACCGTTTTGGTCGACGATTTTGTTGCCTTTAACGCTCAACCAGTCATCGCCTGAAACCGCCCCCTTGTTTGGCTCATATTTCGATGCCGCATTAGCAGGTGGATTTTCATCTTTTTTAGGCTTGCTATTGCCGCCGTTATTAGAATTGTTACTACCGTTATTATTATCTTTATTTTCTACTTGCTTACTACCGTTAATAACGTGACTGGTAGGATTAAAATCGGGACTTGAAGTAGCAATAATGAAACCAAAATCAGCCGAATTGTTGGCGTCAATCGTTTCATTGTGAGTGACTGCCGTTATATGGAGTTTATTATCTGAGTGTGTGAATTCGCCATTCCAGCCTTGTTCAAATTGGCTATCTTTAGGGACAGTAATCTCTACATTCCAATCCCTAATTGAAAAGTTATTGCTATTCTTCAAAGTACAATCGAATTGTGCATAGAATAATCCGCCGGATTCCCATGAATTACCCTTAATGATGCTCAATTCTAGCCCTAAATCATTATTGTTTTGCAAATTTTTATCGGGTGCGGTGGTAGTCGTTTCTTGATTATCTACTACTGTAGTAGTAATTTGTGAAGTAGATGTAGATCCCTCATCTAAATCAGATGAATCACCACCGACTGCACTTATATTGATGTCGCCCGTGAATGAAAACATTATAAAAACAAAGGCGATAGCTAAAGCAATGTATCTTTTCATATGTCAATCTCCTAGCCTAATTGAATTGTTACATTTATTATACACAAAATCGCAACAATTGTAAAGATAAAAAGAGAACCATCTCAATAGACGGTTCTCTAAGTTTATATTATATTATTTAATAGAACAATTTTGATTACTTGAAACAATGCCTTGTACAGCATCAATAGTTACAGTAGCGCCGCATTTAAGGATCTTCGTTGCATTTTTCGCACCAACAATTACAGGTATATCTAGTGCCAGCCCGACGATTGCGGCATGGGAATTCATGCCATCTTGCTCAGTTACAATGCCCGATGATTTCCTCATAATGGAGAGAAGGTTATTCGTTGTTTGTGGTACGACTAAAATATCTCCGTCTTCAAATCTTTCTATTGCTTCTTCTTCGTTATCACATACACAAAGATTCCCGCAAGCAGTTGTATTAGTAATTCCTTTTCCGGAAACGAGCACATCGCCAATTACATGGACTTTCATCATATTTGTAGTTCCCGAAATGCCGAGAGGTACACCAGCTGTAATAACAACAAGATCGCCATTATCGACTAAATTGTTCTTCTCCGCCGCTTCAACCGCAGCATCGAAAAGTTCGTCAGTGCTTTCCTTTTCTTCTATCAAAAGTGGCGTTACTCCCCATGACATATTCATTTGCCTTAAAACTGTTGGCTCAGTAGTACAACCAATAATTGGATATGAAGGGCGGTATTTTGATATTAATCTGGCGGTTTGTCCAGTTTTTGTGACGGTGATAATTACCCTTGCATTAAGGTCGTGCGCAGTTGTAACGGTCGCATGTGAAATAGCATTCGTTACGTTTGGCAATTCGTCTACATCACGCAGTCTAAATCGCCTTAGATAGTCTATATCATGTTCCGTTGTTCTGGCAATAGATGCCATTGCCTTGATGGTTTCAATTGGATAATCGCCGGCGGCAGTTTCTCCCGATAGCATTATAGCA
>JGI24708J26588_10000598_pt1 | contig 29230 bp, 24 predicted proteins | sample BioPla1DNA2_FD_26588 | JGI IMG/M metagenome (IMG submission 26588) | reverse complement strand
TTTATTCTCTGTCTTAATTAGGGTTTTTGTATCCTTTTAACAATTAGATGATTATTTTAACATTAGTACTATATTTTGTCATATCTAATTGTATCATATCTGAGATTGTTTACAAAATCATCCTATTTAAATTAAGATCTGAAGCCACTACCATTTTTGAATACAATAATCAACTTATTTGCTAACCACTTGATTTGTCCATTTCCATCGATGAAAGGATAAAAAATACCATGTATTAGCAAAATTCATTTGCTTTCACCATACTCATATACTCCCTTATACCGTCCTCTTCATCCTGCCTGTATGTGAAGTTAAAATGCGTCGCAACCGTCAATGCCAGCATGTGAAACAAATCGCACATCGCCTCAATCGCTGACCAAATATCTGCATAATTGCTACCAGAGTAGGTGGCGGAATATTGCACATACAGTTCCGGTGNCAGATAACGCTTGAAATACTTGCCGCTCTTCCCAACCGAAAGGTTGAAGCCATGTTGCGTACCGATGTACCATTCCATCATATCATGCAATTCAGAGCGAACCACATCGTTCAGCATGTGCATGACATAGGGAAGCTCATCCCGTGCGATACCTTTTGCAACATTATTTAGGCACCACCAGAAGTTATTGCAGCAAGAGTAAAAGAAGAGTGCCGAAGGTGGCTTGATATGCCAGTATTTGTCGCTGGGGGCAGGCAGGGCTGGTAAAAAGCCTCTGCCATTATCTTTATCAAGCAGAGCTATTGCGGGCTCTCCGTTATCTATGTATTCATTGAACTCAAAAGAAAGGTCAATGCGAACTCCATCAGGATAAATCATCATATAGTTAAATTGACCGTCTCCCTCTGGATAACGCATAACTTCTGGCATCTGCATAATCAGAGGTTTGCCAAAGCGTTCTTCAACCCATGCAGGATTATTAAAAAATGGCGTAATTTCGGCTACAAAATAGGTAATGTCGTAATCCTGGTAGAAGTCCTTTGGTGCGGATGGATTTGCCCGTGAACCTACCAGCAGTACTGCCCGTATACGCTCATCAGCCTTGGCTACACCAATAATCAAATCCATTATTTCCTGTTCAGTCCTCAATATCTAGTCACCCTCTTATTCCTTTATTCATTCGCAAACTGTTATCTTGCCCGTAGGTTTCCAATTTCGCCATTGATGGTGGTACTTTTGAATATTCTTTTATATATGTTATACATCCAAATTTTGTTCAAGTTCCGAAAATATGTGTGGCCATTGTTTCCTGTTAGTGGGATACGATATATAAAGATTATGCATCATTCTATGCACCAAAAATGCTAATCGGTGGAGGTTGGTTAATCATAATTCTGTAGCTATTTTCAAACATAAGTCCACAAGATTAGTCCTTATCATTTCTCTTCTACTCCATGAGCGTTTGTCCCATTCGATTCCGCTCAAGTCGTCTCCACCGTACAAAATCTGTCCCAATAAAACATTCCTAAATTTTGATACAGCAAAGAATGCTGCTGCTTCCATTTCTACAGTAACACAGCCTTCCGAAACTCTTTTCGCAATTTTAGCTTCAGTTTCTCTAAAAATTGCATCAGTTGTCCATGTTTTTGCTTTAATAAATGGAATTCTTTCTCGATTCAATACTCTCTCAATAGCCATTATAGCATCGGGGTTACATTCTATTTCACGTGATGGCTCAATATAATGATACGATACCCCTTCGTCTCTTACAGCAGAATAAGGTAATACTAAATGACCTACTTGAATATCCTTTTTTAAAACGCCAGCACCACCACAAACAATAAATTTTTCAAATCCGGATGCTATCAATTCTTCTAACAATGCTGCCGAACCAGCTGCTCCTACAAAACCTCCAACTAGGCCTACAGAACAACCATTGCATGTTGTTTCATAAATTGGAATATCTACTGTTTCTGAAGGGCTTATTCCTATTTGCTCCAATTCACCGGTTTCTAATTTTTTATTGATTACTTCCTTAAAAAAAGTAATAACACATGCTTTAGGTGCTGGTGTCTTTTTAATAATACTCGAAGGTTGAATCTTGGCTTGTTTGTTTGAATCAAATTCTAGAATCGGATATAAACTTTCATTCAACATGAAAATAACACCACCTTATATAAATACTTCACAGTTTTAATCTTTTTTCATGCTCTCTGCAATATTTGTCAGCTTACTTTTCTTTCTGCCATCGCTACAATCTCTCAAAAATCTCATTAAGCCTTCAATCTTAGTATCTCTGACGAATTCATTTTTCTCAGTTTCTACTTCAGCCAACATTTTTAGCAACTCAGCATAATATTTCTCCAATATATCATCGCACTGCCTTGTTATTTCCGGGTACTCCGCCTCTACCACAGTCAATCCTGACTCATCAACATCATACTCCGATACAAACTTCATCATAGCTTCATCCCAAATAAATTCCACATTCTTCTTCGTATTTATGCAAACCCTGCCATATTCATCTGCGATATCCAGATTTAACTGATATATTTTCGTAATTGTATAATCCACTGAAACACTCATTTCTCCACTGGTTTCAATGCTTATTGTGTCAGCGTTAACAGAATGTCCACCAAATAAGTAATGCTCGAAATACTCATCATAGGGAAAGCTTAACACAAGTTTTTTACCTTCACTCGTTAACTCATACCAATCTTGATAGTACCTGGCTTCACCCGTTCCATACCCCCTGCAGCTGTTTCCTACTATCCATACATGATCATCCCATGATTCCAGGCGGTATTCTGTACCTGCTAACCTACCGCCAAAGTCGATGTAATCGGTAAAGTCCCAGGGATGACCATTTCCTCCTTTGAATGCATACAACCTGATTCTGTATGGGTTACTGAGGGCCAATACAGTATACATCTTTCCATCTTTGCTAAGCTTTTGTCTGGTGATTTCAATCTTGTTTGGTGGGTTTCCGGACCACCTCTCAATACCAAGGTTTTTGCATACATATTCCATATATGAAGGTTTATTCTCTTCATAGAGTGTCTTATTCTCTTCGTATAACTTTTTGATGTCGTCAGGAGTTAAGTTCTTTGAAATTATTCTGTTATTTCTAAAAATGTCATCAAATCTTTCATTAAATTCTCTGTCGGCTTCTATTTCGAATACCATTGAATTCGTAATCAGCTTATACGTACCAGGCTTATCAGTGTTGGCAGCAAGAGTAACGATATGAGCTTTCGCGAACTGCCTGTTGCTATTCTTCGATATTACTTCCAGATAGGTTTCGCTGGTATTAAACTCAATCAATATGCACCTGCCATCTGCTTTTACCTTTTCTTCCTCAGCCTTTACTTCTTCATTGTCAAACAGTCTCCTGGCATTCAGAATGCTAAATTCGTTATTGGCAAATGAACTATCTAATAACTCATATATCTGCTCAATGGTTTCATAAGTATTGACCTTGCTGCTTCCCTTATCGACTATATCCTGATAGTTTATGTTATCCGGAATGCTTATAACAGCAGGGTATTGTATGTAAACTGGATCAACAACCATTCCTTCCATATACTTTCTAACATAGTCAGATATCCACTGGTTGGCATTATAACTTCCTTTTTTTATGAACCTCTCATTTATCGTTATATCGTTATCGAAAGTCACAACCGAACCAATAATGGTCATCGTGGCTACTATAGTGCCATCCTCACTCAACAGTTCAACCTGGTAGTCACCATCCCATTCGCTGTTTATTTTTGAAAAAGTCTGTCCGGCAAACAATGCGCAGAATTCACTAATAAAACTGTTATCCGTATACTCAGCTTCACAAGCGTCATACAAACTTTTAATTCGAATCTTCGAAATCTGCATGACATCAGGATTAATGGCATTATCTTCACTTTTTTGGTTTATAGCAGCCTTTCCTGAATCATTAAACTGGCTGTCACTGCTAACAACCCTGTCATTATTGCAGGCCGATAAGAACAATAATATTATAAGTATCGGTATTAATGACTTTTTCATAGGCAACTCCTATAACAAACTGTCATGTGGGGGATTCTATATGAAATTCTTATGTCAATCCTCTCTATACACAAAATGCTTAATACCTTCATTAATGTCGGACAAATCAATTAACCCCACTTTCGACTATGGAAAAATTATTCATTGCTTAATCCAATCTTTTTTAGCATTTCATTTACTGGCTGCGCTCCATCAACAATTACCACAGGGCATTGTACCTTTTTGAGCCATTCTGTATGCAAATCTCGGCTTCTTTGCTCAATTCCTGCAGTATCATACTTAGCTGCCCATTCAAGAAATTCAATGTGATTTTGGTACATATCGCCGCCAGGCAAAATACGGTCGCCAAATTTATTATATTCACGCTGCTTCAGGCGTTCTATTCGCACTTGCGTTGGTGTCTCTACTAAAATAACCAACTCGAATTTGGGTATAAATATATCACCCCAACCGCATAATGAACCGGATATCACACATCTCTCTGCTTTTGAAATGGCTTCAGAAAGCAGGCTCTGTCTTTCGGAAAGCTCTCTTTTCTTTGTGTATTTAGGATCAGTTGGAAGCCAGAAAAAGTCATCAGTGTCAAGATGTTTGAAGCCGAATTTTTCGCTTATTGCTTTTCCAAGTGTTGTTGTACCTGAACCTGATGCACCGAGGATATGTATAATTTTAGGNGCGAATATTTCTATTCTGCTGTCATAATATTTTTCTTGAGTTGCTTTTTGCATCATTTTCATACATTTAACTCCATAAAACCTACTGTGAAAGGTAGATGTTCAAATTTTCTAGTACCTGTGTGTATAAATCCATACGCAGTATACCATTCTTTGAGCTTTGCGTTCTCTTCAATAATTCCGATAGTTATTTTATTTCCGCCAAGCTCTTTTACTATAAGCCTACAAATATCCAACAACTCTTTGCCATATCCCTTGTGGCGAAACTCAGGTAGAATAGAGAGGTTGTTCATTTCGAAGGATGTCTCACTATTTTCTGTAAGAGAAACAAATCCAATAATTTCGCTATCTAAAAAATAACCGAACATCAGGCAGCCTCTTTTAAATTGGTTTTGCAGTTTTTCAACCTCGATAAAACTAGTATGATTTGGGCAATTCTGCTTAGTCAACATCAATTCATTAGCAACTGTAGCAAAGCTTTTACGAATCACTGCAGCACAACGTTCAAGCTGAACTTCCCTTATAACATATACTCCACTGATAACTTTTTCATAAACTGCTAATGTAAGCTTTTCATTCTTGATTTCTCTGATTCCTGTATCAACATAACCTGCTTTTTCATAGCATCTCTTATTGGCAATTTGATCAGCCGGGAAATCCAGCACCCATTTTTTTGCACCTTCAAAATATGCTTCACAAAGCTTAATGGCTTTCGAGGCAATTCCTTGTCTTTGCAATTCGGGCAGAATATAGAGCCGGGCAAGATAATATTCATCATCCAGCATTTTAAAAACCGCAATACCACCGCATAACATTTCATCAGCATGAATTTTATATATTCTTATATTAGAATTGTTAAGCCATCTGAAAAATTCTTCAATACCCTTAAGATAAGGACTCCTTTCATCCTTATAAATATCATATAATCTCTTAAATGCTTTTTTCTGGATACTCACTAAGTTTTCTGCATCATCGGCCGTTGCCTTAAGTAATTGAATGTTCATAAGAAGTTCAACTCCTTGTACAATCCAATCTATCGACGGATGTCTCCGACAGGTTGCTCTTTAAACCACCTATCACAATTAATAATTTTAAACCCGTATAGTTCGATTATATATTTCAAATTGATTTTGTATTTATGTTTTAATGGTTAGATCAATAAAAAACCCGCAGAATCACTTTTCGAGTGACTCCGCGGGGTAATTCTCACGTGTAAGGCCTCTATGCCCCCATGCAGCTCACATCTCACGGACATTCCACATAGAATACCCCTTGCTTGAGAGAGATTTTTCCCTCTATCCTACTTGATGATTATGCATGCTCACCTTTCACAGTATTCTTTCATATATTTTCCATTTTGTCAACAGGTTTTGAAGGAATTATTGCATATCGTTCTAAAGATTGCTACTGTATAATGCCAATTTTCCCTTGCCCAGGTAGTCGCGCGATACATTGATTCGTCAATTGGTTCAGGGATGCGGTATGCCACGTATTCTATGAGAAAAATAAGGTTATCCAGTCTTCTACAAAAGACCAGATAACCTTATCTAATAAACTTTAGCTTAGTGAGTTCACACAAATATGAACTTACTTATTACAGCTCTCTTCCGGATAATTCTCACGAGCTTGATAGTGAGTGTGTAGTAGTTCGTGAGCCACATGGCTTCCGGGTTTTTCGAAGAACTCTTCATAAAGCTTCATCATTCTTGGGTTTTTATGTGACTTACGTATTGTTAGAGCCTCATCTTCATTGTAAATTGCTTTAGCTCTTTCGGTTCTTAAGTCAACTACATTCCTAACACTTGCTGGTTGAATTGGCTGACCTCCACCATTTACACAACCACCAGGGCAAGCCATTATTTCAATGAAGTGATATTGTTCTTCTCCATTACGCACTTGGTCGAGCAGCTTTCTGGCATTTCCAAGACCGTGTGCAACAGCTGCACGGAGTGTTGGACCACCAGGAACTTCAATCTCGGTCACTTTCACGCCATCTACGCCACGAACACTTTTATATTCTATATCATCATTATCTTTGTCTGTAAGGATATCTACAACAGTTCTTAATGCAGCTTCCATAACGCCGCCTGTTGCACCAAATATAACCCCTGCTCCTGAGGCCTCTCCCATTGGATCGTCAAACTCTTCATCTGGAAGACTATTGAAGTCAATTCCTGCTTCCATAATCATACGAGCAGCTTCTCTGGTTGTTATAGATACATCTACATCTGGGTATCCGCCACTTGAAAGCTCAGGACGTTCAACTTCAAATTTCTTTGCTGTACAGGGCATTACTGAAACAACAAATATTTTAGAAGGATCAATGTCCATTTTTTTAGCGTAATATGATTTCAAAACTGCGCCAAACATAATCTGTGGTGATTTACAGCTTGATAGATTATCTATAAGCTCTGGGTAATAATGCTCACAGAATTTAATCCAACCTGGACTACATGAGGTAATCAAGGGTAGTTTCCCACCATTTTCAATTCTTTCAAGTAGCTCAGTGCCTTCCTCCATTATGGTTAAATCTGCTGCTGTATTAGTATCAAACACTTTGTCAAATCCAAGCCTTTTCAGTGCAGCTACCATTTTTCCAGTGCAGCGGGTTCCTATGGGTAAACCGAATTCTTCGCCTATAGCTACACGCACCGCTGGAGCTGTTTGAACAACAACATGGAGATCAGGATTAGCAATAGCATCCCACACCAAATCTGTATTATCCTTTTCGCGAAGCGCACCAACAGGACAAACAGTTATACACTGTCCGCAGTTTACACATGGAGTATCTCTAAGAGTTATCTCAAACGGTGATGATACAACAGTGTCAAAGCCTCTCTCGTTTGTTTCAATTGCACAAACGGTTTGAATATCTTTACACATGCTGACACATCTACGACAAAGTATACATTTATTTTGATCTCTAACAATTGATGAAGACAAATCATCAATTGGGTAATCTTTGGTTTCACCATCAAAACGTATTTCATTTACATTTAGTTCTTTTGAAAGCTTTTGTAGTTCACAGTTTTCACTGCGTACGCAGGTAAGGCATTTTCTCTCATGGTTAGAAAGAATTAATTCTAGATTCACTTTTCTAGCTTCTCTTATCTTAGGAGAGTTTGTAACCACCTTAAGACCTTCTTCAGCAGGATATACACATGCTGCTTGAAGACTTCTTGCTCCAACATCCACAACGCACATCCTACAAGCACCAATTTCGTTAATGTCCTTCAAATAGCAAAGAGTGGGTATTTTTATCCCAGCTATTCTTGCAGCTTCAAGAACAGTAGAACCTGAAGGTACTTTTACTTCTATACCATCTATTGTTAATGTTACCATATCACTCATTACCCTCACTCCTTTCCATTAAGCCTTTAGGCTAATCGCATCAAATTTACAAGTTTCCATACAAACGCCGCATTTAATACATACATCCTGGTCAATGTGGTATGGCTTCTTAATCTCACCAGAAATTGCGTTAACAGGACACTTTTTAGCACATAGGCTACAGCCACGGCACAATTCCTCGTCAATAACATATCTGAGAAGATCCTTGCAAACTCCAGCAGGGCATCTTTTTTCATTTATATGTGCTTCATATTCATCTCTAAAATACCTAAGAGTACTTAAAATTGGATTAGGCGCTGTCTGACCAAGTCCGCACAGTGCTGTTTCCTTAATAGTATTTGCAAGTACCTCAAGCTTTTCAATATCGCCATCTTCACCCTGACCTTTAGTAATCCTATCGAGAATTTCATACATTCTCTTTGTTCCTATACGGCATGGTGAACATTTTCCGCATGACTCATCGCAGGTAAAATCCAAGAAAAACTTAGCAATATCAACCATGCAGTTGTCTTCATCCATAACAATAAGTCCACCCGAACCCATCATAGCACCTATTGATGTCAGGTTCTCAAAATCAATGGGAGTATCCATAAGACTTGCAGGAATACAACCACCAGAAGGTCCACCAGTTTGGGCGGCTTTAAATGCCTTACCATTAGGAATTCCATCACCTATGTCATAAAGAATTTCTCGAAGTGTTGTTCCCATTGGGATTTCAACAAGACCTGTATTCTTTATATTTCCGCCTATTGCGAAAACTTTTGTACCCTTGCTCTTTTCTGTACCTATACTTGAGAACCATTCTGGTCCATTTAAGAAAATAGGTGGAACATTGGCATATGTTTCAACATTATTTAAGATTGTGGGTTTGCCCCATAACCCTTTGTTTGCTGGATAGGGAGGACGTGGTCTTGGCTCTCCACGCTTACCTTCGATAGAGGTCATCAAAGCAGTTTCCTCACCACATACAAAAGCCCCTGCTCCAAGACGTAACCCTAAGTCAAATGAAAAATCCGTGCCGAAAATATTCTTCCCAAGTAAGCCATATTCTCTTGCCTGTTCAATGGCACGATTTAGACGTCTAACAGCGATAGGATACTCTGCACGAACATATATATATCCCTGATTTGAGCCTATTGCATAACCTGCAATCGCCATTGCTTCTATAACAGTATGAGGATCTCCTTCAAGGATACTTCTATCCATAAAAGCACCCGGATCACCTTCGTCGGCGTTACAACAAACATATTTTTGATCTGCAGAAGATTTCGCTGCGAACTGCCATTTTAGACCTGTTGGAAATCCTGCACCACCTCTACCACGTAAACCGGCTTGCTTTAAAGTATCAATTACCTGTTCTGGTGACATTTCTGTTAGTACTTTACCTAATGCACGATAACCATCTCTTGCAATATATTCATCTATGCACTCAGGATTAATTACACCACAATTGCGCAGTGCAATACGAACTTGCTTTTTAAAGAAACCAACCTCTTCTAATGATTTAGATACATCTTCGGCTTCCTTATCACCCAACAACAGTCTCTTTACTATCCTACCCTTTACAAGATGTTCTTCAACAATTTCTTTTACATCTTCAACAGCAACTCTAGAATAAGTTGCACCTTCAGGATATACTACAACAATTGGACCTTTTTCACATAAGCCAAAGCATCCAGTTCTTACAGTTTTAACTTCGCTTTCAATATTGTTTTCACTTATCAGTTTTTCAAACTGATTAATAATTTCTTCACTTTTGGATGATGTGCATCCTGTACCACTACAAACCAGCACATGTGACCTGTATATCATTTTTGACCCTCCAATCCCTTATTCCACTTGAATATAGGTTGAAATTAATTTATTTTTCAGCCTCGCCAATGGTGTATTCTATCACAGGACGACCATTGATCAGGTGTTCTACAACAATTTTTCTTACTTTTTCAGGATTGAGATTCACATATGTTGTTTTCTCACCCTGTGCTGTTATGACATCTGCCATTGGTTCTAAACGGCAGGCACCTACACATCCTGTCATTGTTACATTAACATCTTGCATTTTTCTTTTGTCTAACTCTTCGACAAATGCGTTCATAACTGGTCTTGCACCAGCAGCAATACCACAGGTTGCCATTCCAACAACGATTCTGGTTTTGTCTGCATTATCACGAAGATTTATTTCTTTTAACGCTCTTTCTCTTATAGCCTCTAATTCAGCTAGGGATTTCATTTAGAACACCTCCAAATACTTCCTTAATTCCTTCACGTATGTTCTTTGCTATCCAGCTAACAACTTCTGTATTATTTATTGGAACACCGTTAAGATATTTTTTTATATCAACTGTATTTAGTTCAAAAACAGCTCTATCGCTTTGAAAAGTTACGTCATAATCAATTTCCGGTGTAGCCATTATTAGTGACGTTAATGTTTCATCTATGCTTCCTATAGGGATTCTGTCGATACTATCAACAACAAAAGAGGCTTGTACTGTTGTGCCCTTTCCCTTTATAGATTGCATTTTTAACATTCCACCAGACATTTCTGCTGATTGTTTCAGTAAGGGGATTCCCAGTCCCACTTTTCTTGTTGTCCTGCTTGTAGTAAAAGGGTCTGTCACGCTTTTTAGCATTTCTTCATCCATACCTTTTCCATCATCGGACAACGAAAAACTTAAAATGCCATCTTTGCAAATTAATAAAATTTTTATAAGATTAGCACCAGCAGCAATAGAGTTCTGGGCAATATCCATTAAATGCAGTGATAAATCTTTCATTCCATGTCACGGTATTTTTTGATAATATCCTGTACTTCGCCGGGAGCAAGCCTTCCGTATACTTCCCCATTTACCGTTATTACAGGTGCTAAACCACATGCACCAATGCATCGGCATCCTTCAAGGGAAAACAAACCGTCTTCAGTTACACCATCACAATCCAAACCCAATTCCTTTTTCAGCTCATCGTAAATTGAACCTGCACCTTTAACATAACAAGCTGTACCAAGACATATCTGAATTTGATATTTTCCTTTAGGATAAAGGGAGAATTGTGTGTAGAAAGTAACCACGCCGTAGACTTCTGCTAAAGAAACCCCAAGTCCTTCTGCTATCGTCTTTTGCACACCTATGGGTAAGTAACCATATAAATCCTGTGCTTCATGTAAAACTGGAATAAGGGCACCATCCATACCCTTATACTTACTAATAATCGTTTCAAGCTCCTGTGCTCTAGAATCTACACAGGCACTTGAGCATTTACAGCTCATAGTAGAACCCCCAATCATGATAAGGTTATTATTAGTTTGTTATTATATTAACAAGATACGTTAATATTATAACAATTCTTTTCATATAGATCAACAATAAAAGATAATTTTTTCAAATTGCTAAAACCCTTTAATTAATTGAGTTACAAGAATTCCTGTCTTAAAAATATTAGTATTTTGTATACAAACTTCCCTTTATTTTTATCTATTTATAGTGGCAAATTACACTACCAATTGCAAAAGGGCGAAGTTTAAGCCTCGCCCTTTATGGTAATACGCTTTTTGGGTCTATACAATAATCAATCAGAACTTTCTCTTTCCTTTAGACCATCTACTAGATTTTTATATGATACTCTCAGACCATTTCTATTCTCATCCTCCAAACTGCTCTGGCGTATCATTAAGCCAGTATATTCTCCATTTTTGAAGGCATAGAAGTATACTCCTTCGGGTTCGGAGACCAAATCAACTTCAATCTTTTCACCCGTTTTTAAAGTGTACTCAATATGAACAACTGGATCTTCAAGTACAGGATTAACGTCAAGATTCATCTTGTCTACAGTAAGCCCTATTGCACCTTGATAGTATTTTTTGAACAACCTAACGTATTTATCATCTTTCTCAGAAGTCATCAGGGCTCCGTTAAACTCATAGGTGCTCTTGTCCTCATCTTCTGTGTCAACATTAATCTTAGAAATATCAATGCGACCATCCATGGTTATTCTCATTTCGCTAACTTCGTTTATGTTCTGTAGATGAACAAATGGATTCACAATTTCCTCTATTGGTTTATCAAGGAACGTAAAACCGCTGGCGTTAACCGTAAAGATAAGATTTTCGTCATTCAACATAGCGTAAAACGCTTTGTTGTCTGGTTGCTTTTTCCCGAATGAAATTTTGTAGTCTTGACCATCTATACTATATTCGAAAATATATGGTGGTGTCTCAAGCCCGTATTTAGTCAAATCCGTTGTGTTTTCATCAACATATTCAGAAACAGATATAGTAGAAATAGCTTCAGCAATTAAATACATATTTTCGTAGCGAGCTTCTGCAACTATCGGGTATGAAAGAACCCATTTTGTTCCTTCTTCTTCTGATGTTGCATCAAAAAGTAGCTTTCCATTTCTTGAAAACTTCATAGCTGCCACATCAAGTGCTGTATATTCCTTGTCATATATATCAGTTTCCAACAGTTCTAATTTGGTTTGCACAAACTTCTTAGCTTCATAATCCCCAATAGTATAAACGGTGGATTCGCCCTCTTTTTTAGCATAATATGCACCACCTGTAGGAGTCTTATTTCCCACATGTAAAATATATTGGGTATTATCCTTCATTTTAAACGTTATTACTACAGGATTATCCAGTCCATATACAGCTAAATCTGAAGGATTCTCCTCAATCAATTTTTGTGCTTTTAATGTATTTGCATTCCATGCTATGCTGTCAACAGAGCTTGAGCGCACATTCATATCTGCAGGTTCAACAGGTAACCATACATTTCTGTCCACCATTTCAGTGGTCACTGTACCATCCGCGTTCGTGGTCTCTTTTTCAACCTGAATTGTTTCATAGCGAAAATGCAATGTTTCTTTTTTATTTTCCATTATGATCTCTGTGAGATCATTTTTATCAAACTCAAATATCTGAATTACTTCCTTAGGAGTGTTGTCGGGAATCTCTTCTTCACCCTCGGGAAGATTTGTAACAACAAAATATACTCCCACAAGCAATACCAATAAAACTAAGGGTATAATTAGTTTTTTAAAGTTACTCATAGGTGTCTCCTCCTTAACCAGACAAATACACCTACTCCCATTATAATTAGAGGAACAATTATAATAATGGTGATAAACAGAATTGTCAAAGTCTGCTGAGTAATACCTTGTAGTTGAGGTGTTGTGTATTTTTTAACCGGAATGTAAATATCCGCTTCTTTTTCTTCCATCCAATTAATGCTATTTACAAGAAATTTCTTTCCTGTATCGGTAATGTTCATTCCCTCATTTGACACAAAATAAGAGTTTCCTACAACAACTGTTTTACTTGCTTTCATATTTCCAAGGTTCTCAACAGCTACTGCAATACTTAATGGTCCCTCATTATCTTCCTCACCTTCAAACAAAGCTCTGCCGATAGCGTCGGAAGAAGTAGTTAATAATGATGTAGGTTTAATCCATTCCTTCTCATTTTGTAAAATTTCAAGACTTTGAGCATATACTAAAGACATGCTGAACTTACTAGGATCCAATACCGAGTTTATAGAGTTATTCACAACAGTTGGCATGAAAAAGTATGGTTGACCGAAAACTGCTTTATCGGATGCCATTTCAAAAACCACATCATATCCCAATCCAATATTAAACTCGGCAAGAAACTCTTCAAAATTAGGTAACTTTACATTGCTCTGAATAGGATCTAACAGGAATGCAGTGTTTCCGCCATTTTCCATGTATAGAGTAAGTTTTTCTAACTCTGCAGAAGTCAAATCCTGTTTTGGACTTGCAAAAAGAACGATAGATGCATCTTCTGGGATTCTTTCTACTGCTGCAATATTTATTTTTTCTACTTGATATCCATTCAATTCTAAATCGGATTTTAGCTCGGAATATTCAGTTTCCAAGTCTCCCTCTCCATGTCCTTCGGCATAATAAACAACGGGTATATTTTCCGAAGTTACATAACGAATTGCACCTGTAAATGCATACTCTGCATTTAAGCCCGATGTATATGGCATGTAAGATTGGTCGTATGATACTTCAAAAATATCATATGTTGATAAAACCTTTGATCGTCTTTGGCTTCTAACAACAAAATCATATTTTTTAACTCCAAGCAATCCTCCGGGATCCAGCTCATTTTGTATATATCCTGGCTCTTTATCTGGATCGATGTATTTGACATCAATCATATTACTTTTCGCTTTGTAATCTTTTATGAACTCAATTACCTGGCTGTATGACGAGTTTGACATTTGGGTTTCGTCAAAAAGCCCGATAATTTCAACCTTCTCATTTAGTTCTTTTAATACTTCGCCGGTCTTCTCGCCTACACTATATATCTTGTTGCTTGTTAAATCTATCTTTAACTTTTCTCTAATCTGTGGAGCGCTAACAATCGCATTGAGAACTAATGCAGCAGCAATCACAATAATAGTTAAGACAAATGAATAAGAACCAAAACGTAAATTTCGTTTATTAATAATTTTATTTATATTACCATTTTTTTCTTTTTTCATTTCTATCACCCCTGACTCCAACGTCTTTTATCGATAACTCTGGTTGTTAAGAATAAAAATACTGCAACAAAACTTAGATAATAAATAATGGACGTTAAATCAAGTATACCTGAATTAAGAGCACTGTACCTTGAGAGCAATGAAAATATATCAAGTACTTTTGCAGCAAAACCACCAACGAATGATGCTATGGAATCAACCAGGTTAACCAGAAGTAAAATAGCAAAACTAATAATAGCTGCTACTATTTGGTTTTCAGTTAGCGATGAAGCAAAAACACCAATTGCAACATAGCAAGCTCCGATTAGAAGGAAAGCAATATATCCACCTATTAGTCTGGGGATTTCAGGCTGACCTCCGAGAACGAATAAAATAATCAGATAAATAAAAGTTAATGCAAACATTACCAAAAATACTGTAAAAGAACCAAGGAATTTTCCTATAACAATTTGATAAACGTCTGCAGGAGATGTAATTAAGAGAACTTCCGTTCCATTTTTTCTATCTTCCGACATAATACGCATTGTTAAAATTGGTATGACGAAAGTGAGAATAAAGGTGATACTTGAAAACAAGTAATTCATTTCAGCCACTCGTGCAGCAACTGTACCAAGTGTAAAATAAATAGATGATATTAGAAAAAATACAGCTATTAAAACATAGGCAATTGGTTGATAAAAATATGCCTGAACTTCACGTCTCCATATAGCTAACATTTTAGTTTACCTCCGTTTCTTCAGTAGTTAACTGGAGGAAAATATCCTCAAGCGAAAGTCCTAATGACTTTAGTTCAAGAATTGGATAACCATATTCGGCTAATTTATTGAAAATCGGTTTTCTAACATCTAACTCTTTATCCGATTCAATAATATAGCTGAACTCATCTGCTTTACCCCTATCCTTTACTTCTAGAGCTTTAACACCATATACCTGCTGTAGAAGCTCTTTAACTTTCTTTTCAGGACCTGCGACTGTCATTGTAAATCTAGAGAAATTGTCAAGATTTCTGGATAGATTCTCAGGTGTATCAACTGCAGCTATTTCGCCGTTATTTATAATAACAACTCTTTCGCAAACAGCGCTTACTTCGGGAAGAATATGAGAACTTAATATAATGGTATGATTTTTCCCAAGAGCCTTTATAAGCTTACGAATTTCAATAATTTGCTTAGGATCAAGACCTACAGTTGGTTCGTCAAGTACAAGGACATCGGGAGCCCCCACAAGAGCCTGAGCTAACCCAACTCTTTGTCGATACCCTTTAGAAAGATTGCGGGTTAACCTGTGCTGAACATGTGCTATCTTTACCAGCTCCATTATGTCTTCTTTCTGGCTCTTCCACTGCTTCTTATCAACTTCCTTTAAAGAAGCACAAAAATCAAGATAGTCTGTTACCGTCATATCTAAGTACAAAGGTGGCAATTCAGGTAAATAACCTATTCTTCTTTTAACTTCACGTGGCTGGTCCATAATATCATATCCATCAACCTTTACAGTTCCAGAGGTTGAGGGTATATACCCCGTTAAGATATTCATTGTGGTTGTTTTTCCAGCCCCATTTGGACCTAGAAAGCCAAGTATTTCTCCTTTGTTGACAGTAAAACTCACATCTTTTACAGCTTTAATATCACCATAATGTTTTGTGAGATTCTGAATTTCTATCATTGTGTTCCTCCTATCTACCAAAGAATTTCTGTGGTAATTGATATGTTTCTTGATTACCTATTTACGTATCCCATTATGAAGTATCCTTTTGAACAAAATATGAACAAATTGTAAAAATCCTCAACACAGAACACAGAGGGACGGTTCTTTTGTGTTATTCTGCACAGAGGGACGGTTCTTTTGTGTTAATTCTTTTGCGCTAGTTCCGCTTGTAGCTTTGTTAATTTAGGACATTGCATTGATTTTAGTGCTTGTGTCTGGAAAAGCTAAATCAAAAGTAAACCGCCTAAGTCTTACTCGCGGATATCACTCGTTTTACGCCACATCTTCCATATGTTGTAAATTACAACACAAAAGAACCGTCCCTCTGTGTTCTCTCTGTGTTCTCTGTGTTGTGGTGTTAGAGTATGCTGAAACCTGAATCCACGTAAATAATCTGTCCAGTTATTCCGGTTGTATAATCACTTAATAAGCAGACAGCACTTTTGCCTATTTCCTCTATAGTTACATTTCGCTTCAACGGTGCTTTTTCTTGTACAATAGCTAAAGAATCGCTAAACCTTTTGACTCCCATCGCTGACACGGTTTTTACAGGACCTGCAGATATTGCATTTACCCGGATATTCATAAAACCCAAATCATTTGCAAGGTATCTTACAGAAGACTCTAATGCTGCCTTAGCAACACCCATTATATTATATCCTGGTATTACTTTGTTTGAGCCCTGGTACGTCAATGTAATGATACTTCCACCATCTTGCATTATCTCTTTCGCATAACGTGAAACAGCTATCAATGAATAGGCGCTAACGTCCAAGGCATGCTTGAAACCCTCTCTGCTTGTATCAACAAAAGGGTTGTGTAAATCATCTGTATTGGCATGAGCAATAGCATGTACCAGCCCATGAATTTTTCCGTAATCCTTTTTAATACTATCAAAAAGCTCACATATCTGATCGTCAAAAGCTACATCACATTTATATAGCTTTGCTTTGCGTGAATAGTTATCTCCAATGAGCTTTTCAATAGCTTCTTTTTCTCTCTCTCCACGATATGTCAAAATTAGATTAGCATTATGTTCAAGACATTCCCGAGCAATTCCCCACGCTATACTCCATTTGTTGCGTATACCCATAACTACTATATTATTATTTGTTAACATTAGTATTAACAGCTCCTTAATGCTTTTTTTATTTTTATTGACTGTTACTATATTAACCAAACTGTTCCCATAAAAACAAGGCTTATATGATTAATTCATAATTTATAAAATTTAGCGTTTTGTAATATCACAAAATGGCAACAAAACCGACAGCAAGCAAAGGTAAAAACATTGAAAAATAAGTTACCTTCAACTTATTAATTGACAGAAAAAACAGCCATATTAAAAAATATAGCTGTCCCTAATCTAACTTTCATATAAACCACTGAACAAACCTCTCATGGTTCGGTTTACCAGTTACATCAACATATTATAGCTTTCACATAAACCGCTTTGCAAATCTCTCAATACGGCTAATTGCTTCAATAAGGTTTTCCATAGAATTAGCATATGTTGCCCTGACAAAACCCTCACCACATTCACCAAAGGCTCCGCCCGGGATGACTAATACTTTTTCTTCTTTCAATAATTCTTCACAAAACTGATCCGACGTTAGACCTGTTTTCCTAATATCCGGGAAAACATAGAAAGCTCCACGTGGTTCAAAACAATCAAAACCGATTTCTCTAAAGCCATCTACTACTACTCTTCTTCTTTGGTTATACTCAGTAACCATTTCCTTTACTTCATCATCTGAATTTTTCAGAGCTTCAATGGCAGCGTATTGTGCTGTTGTTGGCGCGCACATGATGGCGTATTGGTGAATCTTTTTCATCTGTTCTATAATATGTTCATTGCCACAAGCATAACCAATTCTCCAACCAGTCATGGCATAGGCCTTAGATAAACCATTAACTACAATGGTTCTATCCTTCATCTCCTCAAAGTTTGCAATGGATACATGATTTTTCCCAGAATACGTCAGTTCAGCATAAAGCTCATCTGATATTACCATGATATCCTTATCTTTTAGAAAATCTACGATTTCCACATAATCTTCATACTCCATAATGGCTCCGGTAGGGTTGTTTGGATAACCTAAAATAAGGATTTTAGTTTTTTCTGTAACTACCTTTTCCAGCTCCTCACGTTTTAAACGGAACTCATTTTCTGCCTTTAAATTTATTGGCACAGGTACGGCACCCGCAAAAAGTGTGCATCCTTTATAAGCTACAAATGAAGGTTCTGGGATAATAACTTCATCGCCTTTCGAAACAATGGTTCTTATGGCTAAATCAATGGCTTCACTTCCACCTACAGTGACAAGTACATCTTTCTCAGGTTCATATGAGAGGTTAAAACGTCTTTGCATATAATTGCATATTTCTTGCCTTAGCTCAATAAAGCCTGCATTAGCAGAGTAATGTGTATATCCCTTTTCCAGTGAATAAATACCTTCTTCACGTATGTTATATGGCGTTACAAAATCAGGTTCTCCTATTCCCAATGAAATAGCACCCTTCATATCATATATGAGGTCGAAGTACTTTCTAATTCCAGAAAACGGTACGGCTTCAATATGAGGGGCTATCATTTTCTTTACATTCATAACACCACAGCCTCTCTATTATCTTTGTGTTTCTTATTAAATATAACGCCATTATCTTTGTATTTTTTCAAAACAAAATGGGTGGATGTGCTAAGAACAGAGTCAACTGTTGCTAGCTTTTCGGCTACAAAAAGCGCAACATCTTTCATAGATTTACCTTCAACAGTAACAAATAAGTCGTAGCCTCCAGACATTAAACTGCATGACTTAACTTGAGGGAATTGGTATATTCTCTCAGCAACTTCATCAAAGCCTCTCTCTCTTTGCGGAGTCACTTTTACTTCTATATATGCAGTAACAATATCCTCTTGAGTTTTCTCAACATCAATAAGAGCAGGATATCCTAGCAAAATATTTTTATCTTCCATCTCTTTAATTTTGTCGGCAACATATTGCTCACTTTTATCTATCATCACAGCTATTTGTTTGTTAGATAAACGACTGTTTTTTGATAAGATTTTTAATATTTCTCTATCCATATATACCTCCATATAACTATAATTAAAGACCTTTCTTAACCAATGCTAAGCGCATTAGAAAACCAAAGGTCTTATTTATTTGCAAAAAATGCGTTCACGTCTTAGTTATCGTCACTAGCTGCACATTCATTATCTGCTTCATTTATATAGTAGTTTTGGTTATCTTCAATATTTTCAACCACTTCATCTATTTGCTCTTGATAACCTGTAAGAATTTGTGTTATATGATCTCGTAAACTTTTCAACTCTTGTTTAATGTCAACCAGCTTTTCTTTTTCGGATTCTAGCAGTTGATCCAATCGTATTCTCTCGGATACAGCTCTTTTCTGTGCATCTGCCATCATCATTTCTGCTTTTTCCTGTGCTTGCAACAATACCCCAGCAATTTTATCTTTTTCTTTTACAATGGAATCAGCTTCTTGGGATAGTTGCTCATATTTTGACCTCAGTTCGTTATTTTGAGATTTGAGTTCGGAGTTTTCTGCTTCCAGCTCTTTTAGTCTTTTATCAAACTCTCTAATTACGCGTTCTAGATATGCGTTTACGTCTGCTTTTTTAAAGCCAAATAACGATGTGCCAAATTTTTTTGCTTTTGAATTTGCCATACTGCTAAAACCCCCTTTTAAAATTCATAGAATCCTATCTCTAATATATTTCAAACATAATATTTTAGTTATCAGTAATATTAAGATAAATATATTCTATGTTAATAAAAATTTTTACCGAAAAAGGAATGTTTAACATTCTAAATTGTTTTCAGTATATAGCATAAGGCATTTTTTTTCAATAAAATTCTTAACTTATAGTTTATTTTATAGTGTTTTACCAATACTAAGTATTTGTATCGATAATATTTAGTGCGTCATTTCTTTAAGGAAAGGAAGTTAACTATATGTATTTACTCGGTAGAATAAAAGTTACCACTGAATTACCTAATGAAATAAAAAGACTTAAGGATATTGCCTATAACCTATGGTGGTCTTGGAATCATGAAGCCATTGAACTATTTAGCACAATTGATATGGACTTATGGGATAAAACTAATAAAAATCCCGTTCATTTTCTTCAGGAAGTCAATCAAGACAAACTATATGAAAAGATATCAGATCCAAACTTTATGGATAAATACAATAGTGTTGTAGCGAAATTTGATAATTATATGACAAAAAAAGATACATGGTATTCTCGTAATTACCCAGATAAATTATCTGAGAATATAGTTTATTTTTCCGCAGAATATGGATTAAGTGAAATTCTACCGATATATTCAGGTGGACTTGGAGTTTTGTCAGGAGATCATTGCAAAACAGCCAGTGATCTTGGACTTCCTTTTACAGCAGTAGGCTTGCTGTATAAGCAAGGATATTTTAATCAACATATTAATGGAAATGGTTGGCAGGAAACAGAATTTTCAGCTCTTAATATCTCTCAACTTCCCATACAACCTGTTATGACAAATGAACAGAAGCCTTTGATAATTCATGTTGAAATGCCTAATAGAATGGTTTATGCCAGGGTTTGGAAAATCTCAGTTGGGCGGATTAATTTATATGCCATGGATACGGATATACCTGAGAACAATCAATATGATAGAATCATCACATCCAGACTCTATGGGGGTGATAACGAAACACGTATTATGCAGGAGATACTATTAGGTATTGGTGGCATTAGAATGCTGGATTCGCTAAATATAAAGGGTACAGTTTTTCATATGAATGAGGGACACTCAGCTTTTTTAGGGCTTGAACTTTGCAGAAAACTTATTAATGAGTCAAATCTTTCATTTAGTGAGGCTCGTGAAGTTGTCTCATCCTCATCGGTATTTACCACTCATACTCCTGTACCAGCAGGAAATGATGTATTTCCACTTGATATGATTGAAAGATACTTTGGAGACTATTATCATCAGCTTCATTTGAATCGCGATGAATTCATAAGGTTAGGGTTGAAACCGGAAGATCAATACAATTTTAATATGACTGTACTTGCATTGAATCTGTCAGGTAAGAGGAACGGTGTAAGTGCACTACATGGCGCAGTATCTAGAAATATTTTCAAAAGTATTTGGCCTAATATGCCAGAAGATGATATACCAATTACACATGTAACTAACGGTATTCATACAATGACTTGGCTATCATCTGAGTATAAAGATTTATACAATAAATATCTACCTGAAGATTGGCATGAAAGAATTTGTGATACCGAGTTATGGAAAACAGCGGACAATATACCCGACGAAGAAATATGGAATGCTCACTGCTGTCTGAAGGAAAAAATGATTAACTATGTGCGGTGCCAGTTAATAAAACAACTAAAACTAAACGGAACTCCAGCACATGAAGCATCTGAATATGCATCACACCTTAGCACAAATGCCTTTACAATAGGCTTTGCCAGGCGTTTTGCAACATATAAAAGAGCCAATCTTATTTTTAGGGACATGGCAAGAATAGAAAAAATCTTAAATAATAGCAATATGCCAGTTCAGATAATTTTTACAGGTAAGGCGCATCCAGCAGACAGACCGGCTCACGAGGTAATTAAAAATATCCATGATATAGCCAGACTTGAAGGGTTTAAAGGCAAGATTTTTCTTGTAGAAAACTATAACATGGAGCTTGCGAGGTATTTGGTACAGGGAGTAGATCTTTGGTTAAACAATCCACGACGACCCCTTGAAGCAAGTGGAACAAGTGGACAAAAAACTTGTATTAACGGTGTAATAAATTGTAGTATTCTGGACGGTTGGTGGTGCGAAGGCTATAATGGGGAAAACGGTTGGGTTATTGGAGATGACACACCCTATAACAACGAGGAACAACAAGATGATGCAGACAGCCAATCTTTGTATTGCCTTCTTGAAAACAAAATTATTCCTCTGTATTATGAACGAAACCCATCGGGCATTCCGGTGGGTTGGGTTAAGGTAATGAAAAATTCAATTATTTCACTGACTCCCGAATTCAGCACATGTCGCATGCTTAAGGATTATACAGTCAAATTCTATAATCCGTGCATCGATAGGATTAATAAAATAATAAATTCTAATTATGAGGTTGCTAGAAATCTAACTTCATTTAAACAACATATATCAAGAGCTTGGTCAAATGTAAAAATTACAGCCGATTCACAAGGGTACTCATTACGAGATAAAAATGCAAAATCGGGAGAGAGCATTAATCTCAATGTTGTAGCCAGATTAGGAGATTTATCTCCAACAGAAGTTATGGTGGAGGCTTATTATGGCCCAATTGTCAATAATGGAATTCAACATGGAAGAGCAGTTGAAATGTATGTTAATAACCAATCGGATTCCTCTACCTATCATTATTCAACAGACCTTAAAATCACTAATGGTGGTGAGTATGGATATACATTCCGCATAATACCAAGAAATCAAGACCTTTTTAATAAATATGATATGCCATATGTAAAATGGGTTAATAATGAATAAGTAAAGAGGCAGTCAAAACTGCCTCTTTAGACTCTTTAAATTATTTGTAATTTGAATCTATTACTTTATACTTCTAGCTTTAGCCTTTCAATTGCATCTTCACGCATTTTGTATTTGAGAATTTTTCCGGCTGCATTCATTGGGAATTCATTAACAAATGTAATGTAGCGAGGTGTTTTGTGTTTAGCAATATGTGCGCGGATATAATCCTTCAAATCCTCTTCTGAAATCTCTTCACCCTCTTTTAAAATTACATATGCCATTATTTCTTCGCCATAGTCTTTATCAGGAACACCCACCACCTGTACATCCTTCACTTTTGGATGAGTGTATATGAAATCCTCAATCTCTTTAGGATAAATGTTCTCTCCACCACGGATTATCATATCCCTGATTCTTCCTGTGATCATGAAGTTGCCATTTGAATCCCTTCGAGCCAGATCCCCTGTGTGCAACCAACCATCTTCATCAATAACTGCTGCTGTTGCTTCAGGCATTTTATAATAACCTTTCATTATATTGTATCCTCTTGCGACAAATTCACCATCAACATTGTCTGGTAAATCCTCTCCTGTTTCAGGATCTACTATTTTACATTCAACTCCGGGTAGAGGTCTACCAACAGTGCCTACACGTACATCAATCGGATCATCTATTCGACTTTGAGTACAACCTGGGGATGACTCGGTCTGTCCAAATACAATGGTTATTTCATTCATATTCATTTTGTCCACTACATCTTGCATTACTTTAGCCGGACAGAGACTACCGGCCATTATTCCTGTTCTCATATGAGAGAAATCAGTCTTGTCAAAATCTTCATGACCTAGCATTGCAATGAACATAGTTGGTACACCATTACAGCATGTTATCTTCTCCTTGTTTATACATGCCAGTGACTTTCTTGGTGAAAAGGCGGGTAATGGGCTCATAGTTGCACCATGGGTCATACAAGCAGTCATAGAAAGCACCATTCCAAAGCAATGGAACATAGGCACATGTATAAGCATACGATCTGCAGTTGATAACTCCATGCAATCCCCGATTGTTTTCCCGTTATTTACAACATTGTAGTGGGTAAGCATAACTCCTTTAGGAAATCCTGTAGTACCCGAGGTGTATTGCATATTACATACATCATGTTTATTTATTGCAGCAGCTCTTCTATATACTTCTTCAACATGTACTTTATCAGCGAAATCTAAAGCTTTCTCCCAAGTAGTGCCCCCGTCCATTTCAAAGTCAACAGTAATAACATTTCTTAAAAATGGAAGGCGTTTTGCATGTAAAGGTTCCCCTGGTTTAGTATTTTTCAACTCAGGGCAAAGCTCTTTTATTATACCGGCATAATCACAATCCTTATGTCCTTCTATCATCACTAGGGTATGAGTATCGGACTGGCGTAACAAGTACTCGATTTCATGAATTTTATATGCTGTATTAACAGTGACTAATACTGCACCAATTTTTGTAGTTGCCCAAAAGGTAATGAACCATTGCGGAACATTAGTAGCCCAGATTGCAACATGGTCACGAGGTTTTACACCCATTGCTATTAGAGTTCGAGCAAACCTATCCACATCATCTCTGAACTGTGAATATGTTCTGATATAATCTACCTCAGTGTATCGGAAAGCATATTGATCTGGAAATTCTTCAACTACCCGATCCAATAATTGTGGGAATGTTAAATCAATAAGAATATCTTTTTCAAATATATATTGACCTGTTTTATCTCTGTTATAGAATAGTCTGCTTCTACCACGCTGTTTTTTGATATATTTATTCATGTAGTTTTCAAACTGAGGGAAAACAACACCAGCATCACTTAAATCAGAAGCCCAGCGTTTAACCCATTCAAGAGATATATATCCTTCATAGTTAATGGATTGCAGCGCCAACATAGCCTCATGAATTGGAAGATCCCCTTCACCCATCATTTTATAGCAAATCTTACCGTCTTCTTCAGCCGAGTCTTTCACGTGTACATATTGAATATATGCACCAAGGTTTTGCACTGTCACTTCGGGGTTTTCATTAGCATATCGATATGGGTGGTGGATATCCCACAATGCAGCAACTGAGTCACTGGCAGCATTATTTAACAATTCACATAATCGTGAGGTATCAGAGTATACACCATTTGTCTCTATTAAAAGAGTAACATTGTTTTCTTCAGCTATAGGAATTACGCGCTTTAATGTTTGTAAAACTACATCGTCGTCAACTTGATCTTCTGGGTATGGCTTCTCGTCAGCAAGAATTCGAACATAAGGGGCGCCCATCTTTGCTGCAAGTAAAATGTATTGGGTAATCTCCTTAATATTCTCTTCTTCTCTCTCCTTATACTTGATGCAGCATCCTGATGAAAAGCAAGGAATTTCAATGTTAAGAGACTTTAACTTCTCTATTGTTTGTGGCAATTGCTCGTCAGTAAATGGTTTTGCTTTTACTGCATAAATATCCTCACCTAATCCACGAATTTCAATTCCGTCAAATCCAAGGTCTTTAGCCATTGCATATATTTCTGGCCAAGTGAAATCAGGGCATCCTAAAGTTGAAAAAGCTATTTTCATTATAATACCTCCATATTTTAATACTCAGAAAATCTAAAATAAATTATCCCTTCGCCTACACCATTTATGAAATAAGGCTTAGTATATTACCTTGCAATAATCCGGAATAAATAAAAAAGCCTTCATCCCTGCATATTGCAAGAGACGAAAGCCTGCTTCCGTGGTACCACTCTTATTGGTAAAATAATTACCCTCTCTAAAGCATCATTATGTAATGCTATTTCATATAACGGTGAATAACCGTCCTGACCTACTCTTTTAAAAAATGTTCAGTCAAGCAACTCAGGGGCGAGTTATTATCTGCAGCTGTGCACTGTCTCCCACCATTTAACAGTTCTCTGTACCACATTAAGCAGTTTTTTTCCCCATCTTTGTTTTTAGCGAATTTAAATAAAGATTAGCAAAAATAACTCTGATTGTCAACTAAAATAATATTCAATCCATCATTTGCGCTAATTGCGATTATTAAAGTGCTCAGTTAATATAACATAACCCTTGCAGGTGAGCCGTCAGAACCTTCTATGCACAAGGGCATACAAATATAGTTATATTCGCCTGAAGAGACTCCTTTTAGGCACAAACCCTCTATAATCAATATTTCTTTACCTAATAGAGTTTTGTGTACATCATAATTACCACTTTTGTATTTTTCAATCGACAAAGTATCAATACCTATAACTTTGACTCCTGATTCTATCAAATGTTGGGCAGCGTCCAATGATAAACCTGTATAATTTGTATCAAAGGGCTCATCTAATGAACGATCACTATACCAGGTTTTAAAAAATACAGCTTTACTGTTTATTACATCGGGCAGCATCTTTCGTGTAATAATGTCCTCATTTCCAGTATCAATTACTTTTACTGTGCCAGTAAACAAGTTGATATCCAGTTGATCAATGCTTTTACCATCTGGTATAAAGTGTAATGGTGCATCTACATGAGTGCCAATGTGAACTCCAGCCTCAACTCTAGAAACATTCGATGCACTTTCTTTAGAAATACTTCTTACCCGTTTAACTAAAACTCCATCATCTCCAGGCCAAACTGTCATGTTTGTACGAATAGGACGTGTTATGTCAATCATCATATCCCCTCCACTACTAATGATGCTTACACATTTGTAATTCATATATACACAAGACAATAAATATATATGCGATTACGCATGGCGCTCACACATTTGTTATTCAAATATTATGATACCAAAAAATATCTTATGGTCATTTATGCTCCTCTGGCCCATAGGCTTTAAGCATATTCTTTAACTCGGTAAGCACTTTATGTAAAAATTATTAACCAACTAAATTACTTTGCATAAGATGATATTAGCGAAAGCATACACAATCTTTAATGGTTGATTACATTATAGCAGAAGTAGGTGGAAAAATGCCATTGTCAGCAAGAGAAATGTTTGCCCGTATGTTAAGGTGCGAGGCAGAAGGTGAAGGGGTCGGCGGTATGCAAGCTGTGGCTACCGTTATTATGAACAGGGTTCATGTCCCGTACGGTGAATACATGAGGGTTAACCAGGGAGATTTAAGAAAAGTTCTACTCCAGCCATTCCAGTTTACATGCGCCATGGATAGAGTATATGGCGAATATAATCCACAAAATATTTTTAATATTCCAGCCAGAGATCAGGATTATGAAGTAGCTGATTGGGCTCTTTCAGGTAACAAGCATTCTGGCGCAGGTGAATGTTTATGGTATTATAATCCCTTTGCACCGACTTGTAGCAACTACTTCCCACAAACTATGACAGGTGTTTATTTCAATCGGATCGGACAGCATTGTTTTTACTCTCCAACACCAAGGTACGCAGATACTTAAGACTAAATGTGATAGGGGCCATTCCCATCATTTCGCTATTGGGTTGATGTGGAAACTATATGCAGAGATTATATGTGTAAATTAAGTTAAAATATTATTTTTTTTGGAGGTTTTATAATGAATGGTCAAAACTCAGCTAATATAGCTAAACCAATAGGCAAAGAAGCTAAGGATGCAACAAAAGTTCAAGCTACCAGACCAGCATCAGTTCGTTCAGAATCAACTCAAAGAAAGGCAATACACTCAGAGGAGTACCAATCTCCAATGCAGCAAACTGCCTTTTACCAGACTTCCCTGTCACCTGCAGGAGCAACACAGCCTATGCAACAGGGAACGCAAACAAGTATATTTCAACAACCATCCCAACAGATGCAGCAGGAGATGGTACCCCAAATGCAAATGTCACCAATGATGCCACAAAACGCAATACAGCCCAGAACAAGCATTATGACATCCGGTCGTGGAGTACGGGATAGCGCATTAACTGACATTGATTTCACACAAGGTTTTTTAAGAACTCAGATTGGCAGGCATGTTAAGGTAGAGTTTTTAATCGGTACAAACATGTTTGTAGATCGCGAAGGGGATCTGGTTAGAGTGGGAACAGACTACATAATCATCCAGGAGACCGAAACCGATGATTATTTACTCTGTGATATCTACTCAATCAAATTCATAAGATTTTACTACTAAAGGCTTATAAACTTAGATACCACTGCTAAAAGCTTTTGTGATGTAACCATAATTAATTAGCCATAATATGTAGTGTAAAAACTAATTAGCCTGAAATACATTAGGTCAACCTACTTCAATTAGCCATAAATATGCAGTGTAAAAAAACCAAAGCATACCATAAATACATTGTTCAGCGGTATGTAAGTATATAACACTGCAATGCTCTACTAATACTGTTGCTTGTGTAGATTATTGGTATTTACACTGATGATTATTCAGTCTTTATGCAACAGCGCAAATGCCCTACTAATATTGTTGCTAATGGAACTATATACCCAATACTATATTAATTTTTATATTTATTTAATTGCATTACTAAAATGCATTTTTTATTTGCATATATTGGGAGTGGACGAAAATCCGTTTCCAAGCCTGCTAACACCCATATTTAGAAATACCTGAGCTTGCTCTGCATCACGAATACCACCAGAAGCTTTAACCATTATTCTTCCATTAGCAGCGTCTAACATAGTTTGAACATCTTCTATGGTTGCACCTTCACCGTAAAACCCCGTAGATGTCTTAACAAAATCTGCACCTGCTCTAATAGCACATTCAGTTGCCTTAGCTATTTCGTCTTTGGTAAGTTGGGATGTTTCAAAAATCACTTTGACCAGTACATTGCTCTGCTTTGCAATATCAGTTACAGCCTTTATATCATCTTCTACTTTTTGCCACAGNTTTGAACGAATATAGCTGTAATTTACCACCATATCAATCTCATCCACACCCAGTTGAATATAAACTCTAGCTTCGGCTGCCTTAATTTCAGATAAAGTAGTACCATGGGGAAAGGACAATACGCATGATACACCTGTTTGTGTTCCTCGACACATTTCTACTGCTAACTCAATATCACAAGGTCTTACACATACAGTTTTAACCTTATAGTATATCCCCAGTTGAATGGCATCCTTAACTTCTTCCTGAGTCATTTCAGGTTTTAAAACTGCATGATCGATATATGTGTTAATTTCATATTTTTTCATACTGCAAAGCTCCTTTATAACTGTGATTTTTGTTTCAAACATAGAGAACAAATTTGTTTTGCTCATCTCTCTATTTTGTTATTCACCTTTTAACTTAATCAACTCTCTGAGCTATTCATCCATTTGATTAGTCAATTAGTCTACTCTTTGAGCTATTCATCTATTCAATTAGTAAATTAATCAGCTCTTTGGGTTATTCATCTATTCAATTAGTCAACTAATCAGCTCTTTGTGTTATTCATCTTTTTGCTCTGTCCATCGTTGGAACTCTTCCATTCTCTGTTTTGCCCACTGTTGGAATTCTTCCATTCGCTGTTTAGTCCACTGTTCGAATT
>JGI24708J26588_10000596_pt1 | contig 29282 bp, 27 predicted proteins | sample BioPla1DNA2_FD_26588 | JGI IMG/M metagenome (IMG submission 26588) | reverse complement strand
AAGGTTTGTGTAAATCCTCAAGGGCGCGCGTCGCTCCCCGTGCGGGAGCGTGGATTGAAACGGCAGATGGGCGAAGAGGATAGCTTCCGAATCCTCGTCGCTCCCCGTGCGGGAGCGTGGATTGAAACGCCTTTGGAGCGGCAAAAGCCGCTCCTTAAAAGTGTTGCTCACGTGCATCGTCTCTAGATGCAGTCATCCTTTAGCTAAACCGAAAAGCAATTGGGAAGACAAACACCACGATTGCCATCCAGGCGGCGTAGACTGTTAAGTACTTGGTTTGCCATGTTTCTATAACATGAAATTCGGCTTTTCCCAGGAAGTGCCTGATATACAGCACCAGTAGGGCGACAAGGTTGACAAGCAGGAGTACATTCTCTCCCAGGGCAGCCAGTTTGTTGGGGGTGATGCCGTATTCCGACAGTCTAAAGACTATGGCNGAAAGGGCAACGCTGTCTACTATGATGGCTGCAGCAATCAGNGCAGCATTGAGGTAGTCGAAGAAATTTGCCTGGTCGTGCTTGTTTCTGGCAGAGATCGTATACAGCACCATGCCCAGTACCAAGACCAGCATTAGGTCAAACCCGATCAAAAACTCCCTTTCTGTAAAGGGGCTTGTCTGGGTTGCAGTCATCACAGTCAGGAACGCCAGCATCGTCAGCAGAAACAGGGGGCTGAAGATCTTAGCCAGGATGGGGGCAAAGTTCTCCACGATACTTTTTTTGGCTTCCACGAGATAGACTGTGAGCATAGCCACAGCACAGCCGCCGTAGATCAGAAAATATTCTTCAATGAACGGCTCGACATCAATGGAGATAGACTGAAAGATCATCGCCGTGAACATCATCAAAACCATCAGCCCAAGCATAAGCAGGCTGCCGTAAATCACGCATTCCCCTGAAAAACGCAAAAAATCCATGCGAGCCTTGCTTGTCTTCCAGTTCTGTCCCATATAAGCCACCCCGGTAATCAGCCAGAGGAGGATGGGGAGGTGAATGGCAGTCAACGTTTCTGTGTGCCGCGGTTCGAATGACGGGTACAGGTTCACAAGAATTAGGGCGACGGCAAAGAAGCCGGCAAGGATGCCTCTCTGCCTGTTGCTTCCGCCGTGCTTAATGGTTAAGAAGAGCGCTATAAAGGGCAGGATGTAGAAACTGAGATTCTTGAAGTAAGCAATGCTTCCGATCTCTACGCCAAAGAAAGTTGGTATCCTGGCCGCGGTTCCAGCCAGCAGCGAAAAGAGAATAACCATCACAATGTGGCGCTGATTGCTTGCTTTTGCCTGTGGGTCCGGATCCAGCATAAGATGTTTCCAGAGGTTCTCAGTGTTGACCTTCGAGAATTCTTCCGAGAGCATGCTCACACTGCCCAGCCGTTTGACGCTGATCAGAAATGCTTCTTCTTCACTGAGTCCATTATCACTAAGCTCATCAATTTGATCCCGCAAATGGCTTTCCAGTTCCAGTACGTCAGTTTCTTCAAATGTCCCTCTGGCACGTAAATAATCAGCCCATGATTTTATGTTCATTTCCAAATCAAACATCAGATTCAGCCCTTCTTTCCGGATCACCGTAAATTTTCCTGGACAAAACAGTATACACCAGTTCCCATTGCCTCCTGTGGTCTTCAAGTTCCGCCAGTCCCGCTTCCTTCAGGCGATAGTACTTTCGCCTGCGTCCAGCCTCTGACTTTTTCCAGTATGACTCAACCAGCCCGTTCTTTTCCAGCCTGTGGAGGACAGGGTAGAGCATGCCCTCCGTCCAGACAAGTTCATCGTCGGACGCCTCTCTAATGCGCTTAATGATTTCGTAGCCGTAACTGTCCTGCTGCCTGAGAATGGCCAGGATAAGCGGCGTGGCAGAGGCTGCGATTAGGTCTTTTGATACATCCATAGTTTCCTCCAATCATACATAGAGCTGCTAGGTATCAACGCAATCATACCTAGAATTTCTAGGTATGTCAATAACTAGTTATCATTTGCTCCGGGTTTGCTGAACCTGGATTTATTTGCTTGGAGATCCCTTGAGGCACACCTTGCTAGCACAAGAATACTATACAGGGTAAATGAAGGGAGGAATTCATTTGTCCAAGAAAGCATGGGCTGTATTATTAATTGCTGTGGGCATTGTGGCCGTTCTCTTGGGAGCAACGGCTTCTGCGCAAGAATTGGAGACTGTAAGGCTGTCTGAAGTTGTCCGTTCCGTTTTCTACGCGCCTCAGTATGTTGCTATTAACAAAGGCTTTTTTGAGGAGGAAGGTATTGAGATCGAACTGAGTACTGCCTGGGGAGCCGATAAGGGTGCCGCCGCTCTGATCTCAGGCTCTGTGGATGTAGGGTTCTTTGGGTCCGAGGCTACTGTGTACATTTACAAGCAGGGAGCCACCGACCACTTAGTTGGCTTTGCCCAGCTCACTGCCAGGGACGGCTCATTTTTCCTGACCCGGGATGTAGACGAAGAGTTTGCATGGGACAATGTCCGGGGCAAGACCATTGTGGGGGCCCGGATCGGCGGTGTGCCCCAGATGGCTTTGGAGTGGGTTTTGAAAAAACACGGCATTGAACCCTTTGTCGACGTCGAGATCATCACCAGCCTGGCCTTTGAAGCCGCTGTGGGTGCCTTTGAATCCGGCCTGGGCGATTACATTGCCCAGTTTGAACCGGCCCTGAGCGAAATCGAAGCGCGGGGCAGGGGCAAGATTGTGGCCTCCATCGGGGCTGAGGCAGGACCGATGACCTATACTGTCTATCACGCTAAGAAGAGCGCCCTGGAGGAGAATCCCGATCTCTTTGCCCGCTTTACCAGAGCAATTCACAAAGGCCAGCTCTGGGTGGCCAGCCACAGCGCCGAAGAAGTGGCAGAAATGATCGCGCCTTTCTTCCCCCTGATTGAGCATGAAATTCTGGTCAGAAGCATGGGCCTGTACCAGTCCATCAACGCCTGGCCGACGACGCCTGTGATTTCCGAAGAGCACTTTATCCACCTCCAGGAAGTCATGATCGAAGCCGGAGAACTTGATGACTTTGTACCTTTCTCCATCCTTATGGACACAACTATTGCCCAGTCTGTGGCGGAAGAGGCAAAGTAGTCTCACATTCTGTGCAAAGGGGGGAAGACTGTGGCTCGCGTTGAGTTAGAAAATGTGGGTTTGACGTACCATACTGAAGCTGGAGAAGTAAAGGCCCTGCAAGACGTCAACCTTACCGTCCAGGATCAGGAGTTTGTAGCTATTGTGGGACAAAGCGGCTGTGGCAAGAGCACCCTGCTTTCCCTCGTCAGTGGGCTGCTGAAGCCGACCCAGGGGCAGGTCAAAATAGACGGCATACCGGTCCAGGGCACCAGTAAACGTGTCGGCTATATGCTGCAGCAGGACTATCTCTTTGAATGGCGCACAATCTTAGACAACGCCCTCCTCGGCTTGGAAATTGGCAAAGAGAAGACCCCTGAGCGGGTGGAAGAAGTGAAGGAAATGCTGAAGGCTTATGGGCTGGGGGGATTCGAGCATTATTATCCCTCCCAGCTCAGCGGGGGAATGCGGCAGCGGGTGGCTCTGATCCGCACCCTGGCCACCAAGCCGGATATTCTGCTCCTGGATGAACCTTTTTCAGCGTTGGACTACCAAAACCGCCTGGCGGTGGGGGAAGAAGTTGTCAAGATCTTGCGGGAACGCAAGAAAACTGTGCTGATGGTCACCCATGACATCCCCGAGGCGGTGAGCATGGCCAACCGGGTAGTGGTGATGACGCCGCGGCCGGGGACAATTCGCAGCATTCACTCCATTAAGATGTGCGATGAAGGGTTAACTCCCCTGCAGACCAGGGAAGTGCCGGAGTTCCGCCAGTATTTCGGGGCGATCTGGAAGGAGCTGAACACAGATGTCCAGTGAAAACTACTCAGCTGAACACCTTCGCTACCTGCGCAGCCTGCGCCTGAAGGCCCTGTGTGTGCGGGGAACCCAGCTTCTGATCCTGGTCGGGCTCTTTGTGCTGTGGGAAATAGCGGCCTCCAGGGGCTGGATCAACGCCTTTATCTCCTCGCAGCCGACCCGGATCTGGGCTGCGGTGGTGCGGCTGGCCAGGGAAGGGGAGCTTTGGAAGCATCTGGGCTGGACGGTTTATGAAACTGTCCTAGGCTTCACCATCGGCACCGCAGTGGGGATTGTGATTGCCGTTCTGCTTTGGTGGTCCGCCTTTTTCTCTAAGGTAATGGATCCCTATATTGTAGTTCTAAACAGTGTGCCTAAGGTGGCCTTGGGACCGATCTTTGTGGTCTGGCTGGGCACCACAATCACCGCGGTTGTGGCCATGGCGATTTCGGTTTCGATTATCGTGGCGATTATGATGATGCACACCGGCTTTAAAGAGGTGGATCCCAACCTGATCAAGCTGGTGCACACCTTCGGCGGCACCAAGGGCCAGGTTTTGCGCAAGGTGATTATCCCCGCCAGTGTGCCCACTATGATCGCCGCCCTTAAAGTGAATGTCGGCCTTTCTTTGGTGGGCACAATTGTCGGTGAGTTTTTGGCCTCCAAGGCAGGGCTGGGCTACTTGATCATCTACGGCGGCCAGGTCTTTAACATGTCGTTGGTGATGGCCAGTGTGCTGCTGCTCCTTGTGGTCTCGGTCATCCTTTACTACGCCGTCACTCTCCTGGAGCAAAGAGTGACCCGCGGGAGGGCATAATCTCTTAGCAAGCCAACACGCTGCCCCAGGTTCAGGCCGGGGGCAGCTTTATTTGTCCCCGATTTTATGCAGGGATTCAACCCATATTCTAGAATTTAGTTAAGTACTAGACTGAGGTGAGGTGTTTGTATGATCCGAGTGGGAGTAGTTGGTTACGGTACCATCGGCCAGGTCCATTGCGAGGCGCTGCAGGAAGTTCCCGGCTGCCAACTTGTGGCGGTGGCTGATGTGGATCCTGAGGCCAGGGCCCGTGCCCAAAGGGACTATGGTGTAGTTGCGGCAGAGAGCATGGAAGCGATGCTTGACGCCGCTGAGGTGGATTTGATCGACATTTGCGTACCTACCCATCTCCATGAGGCCATGATGGTGCAGGCCATGGAAGCAGACAAACACATTTTTTGTGAAAAGCCCCTGGCCCGAAGCCTGGAGGAAGGACGGCGCCTGGTGGAACTTGCCAAGGGTTACCGGAAGAAAATCGGCATCGGCCATGTCGTGCGCTTTACTCCCGCTTACAGGGGCATCCGCCGCAGCGTTGAGCAGGGTGAAGTGGGCAGGATCGGGGTTGTGCGAACCTTTCGGGGAGGCAGCCAGTTCCCCGAGGGCTGGCAGGACTGGTTTGCCAACTTTAACCTAAGCGGCGGAGTTATCCTGGATCTGATGATCCACGATCTGGATTATTGTCGATGGCTCTTTGGCGATGTGGAGAGGGTCTACGCCAAGAGCACCTGCGGGCGCACAGAGGTCAGGCTGGAACATGCCATGGCGGTTTTGCGCTTTAAGAGCGGAGTCATCGCCCATCTTGAGGCGAGCTGGACGAACTATCCAGGCCAGTTTTACACCGCGGTGGAAGTTGCCGGCAAGGACGGGCTGATCACCTTTGACAGCCGTAAATCCAGCCCGCTGGCCGCCATGACAGTGCCTGGAGTTTCTGCCCAGGCGGGAGCTGTTGCGGCCAACCCGTACGCCTTGGAGCTTCAGGATATGGTGGAGGCCATCACTGAAGACCGCCAGCCGTTGGTTACTGTGGAAGACGCCTTCGGTGCGCTGGAAATTGCACTTGCCGCAGTTGAATCTGCCCGCACCGGCCGAGTCGTGGAAATTTAGGGAGGGATTGCAGTGGTAGTTAGGATAGGATTTTTGAGCATTGCCCATTTGCACGCCCACAGCTATGGCCGGGCGATCAACGGCCTGACCGGCTGCAGGCTCGTCGGCATCTATGATCCCGATCAGGAGCGGGGGATGCAGGGGGCTAAGGAGATGGGCACCGAATATTTTGCAGATCCCGCCGAGCTTCTGTCCCAGACAGACGCTGTGATCATTTGCTCCGAGAACAGCCGGCACCGTGAGTTTACTGAGCTTGCTGCCAAGCACGGCTGCCATGTCCTCTGTGAAAAACCGATTGCTACCACGTTAGAGGACGCCCGAGCCATGATCGATGCCTGCGCCAGGGCCGGCGTGAAACTGCAGATTGCCTTTCCCGTCCGCTTTGTCACCCCGGTGCTTAGGGTCAAGGAAATGCTTGATAGTGGAGCGGTCGGCAAGGTGCTGGCCATCGTCGGCACAAACCAGGGCCAAATGCCCGGCGGCTGGTTTGCTGACCCGGAACTTGCCGGCGGAGGCGCGGTGATGGATCATACCGTTCATGTAGTAGATCTGATTCGCTGGTTTTTGGGCAAGGAGTTTGTCTCGGTGTACGCTGAAGTTGACAATATGCTTTGGGATACAGGCATTGACGATTGCGGCATGCTTAGCATGGAGCTGGAAGACGGCACCATTGTCACCCAGGATCCAAGCTGGTCCAGACCCATGACCTTTCCAACCTGGGGCAATGTTACCATGCGGATCATTGGGACCCAGGGCATGATTGACCTGGATGCCTTTGCCCAGAATTTCGTAGTCTATGACGACGCCCACCGCAAAGTGTCGGAACGGTCTTTTGCTGAAGACATGGATTTAGGGCTGATCCAGGACTTCATCCAGATGATTGTCGAGGATCGCGAGCCCACGATTACCGGCTATGACGGCCTGAAGGCCCTGGAAGTCGCCTTGGCGGCCTACAGGTCTGCCCAGGAGAAAAAACCCGTTGCGCTGGGCTAGAATGTCAGGGGAGTGAAAACAATTAGGAGCTTTCTCAGACTAAAAGACTTTATACTTGAACATAAACGTTTTTATCTCTTGGGCATTGGCGCCCTGCTCATGACGAATATAGCTCAGCTGATTATCCCGAAAATGCTGGGCAACCTCACAAATGTAGTTGCCTCGGGTGATTTCACCCGAGGTGACCTATTGGTCTTTATGGGCAAGTTTATCGGGCTGTCCGTCGGGATAGCCGTCTTCCGCTATTTTTGGCGGATCAACATTATGGGGACCGCCCGCAGGATGGAGTATACCCTCCGCAACATGCTCTTTGACCATTTGCAGGGCCTGCCTACAGAGTTTTTCAACTACCACAAGACAGGCGATCTGATGGCCCATGCCACCAACGACATCCGTGCGGTGCGCATGGCTTTGGGCCCCGGCATTGTCAGTTCGGTGGACGCCCTGTTTTTGACCACCATCATCATTGTTACCATGGCCAGGACGATCAATCTGCGCCTCACTCTGGTGGCCCTTCTGCCGCTGCCCTTTATGCTGGCGGTCACCATGGGCTTCGGCCGGATCATCCATGGCAGGTTCCGTCGGGTCCAGGAGGCGTTTTCCCTGCTTACCGACAGGGTGCAGGAAAACTTCGCCGGCATCCGTGTCATTAAGGGCTTTGCCCGGGAAAAAAGCGAGGAAGAGCGCTTCCGGGAGGTCAATGAGCACAATGTGGCCAGGAATATGCACCTGGTGCGGGTACACGCCCTCTTTCACCCCTTGGTGGGCTATCTGGGAGCTTTAAGTTTTATTATTCTCCTGGGCTACGGGGGCATACTGGTGTTGGACGGCAGCATCACCATCGGCGACTTTGTTGCCTTTAACAGCTACCTGGGCATGCTGACCTGGCCGGTGATGGCCATAGGCTGGGTGATCAACATGATCCAAAGGGGCAAGGCCTCCATGGATCGCCTCAACGATATCTTCTGCCAAAAGTCAGATATTCTGGATCCGGGCGAAGCCGGCGTCCTGGCTGAGATCAGAGGAGAGATCGAGCTTAATGGCCTGACCTTTGCTTATCCGACTTCAACAAGGCCCGTCCTTCAGGACATCACCGCCAAGATTGAAGCTGGGCAGGTGGTGGGTATTTTAGGGCGGACAGGCTCCGGCAAAACTACGCTGCTTAATCTGCTGTTGAGGCTCTACAATGTGGAGCCGGGCATGATCAAAATTGACGGGGTGGATATTGACCAGATCTCCCTGGAGGTTTTGAGGGACAGCATCGGCTATGTTCCCCAGGACAGCTTTTTGTTCTCAGCCACCATTCGGCAGAACATTGACTTTGCCGATACCGGCAGCGACATGGATAAGGTCGTGGAATACGCCAAGATCGCGCAGGTTTACGACAATATTATGGACTTTCCCAACCAGTTTGAGACTATGGTGGGCGAGCGGGGGGTCACCTTATCCGGCGGGCAGAAGCAGCGCATTGCCATCGCCAGGGCTTTGATCAAGGAACCCCAGATTTTGATTATGGATGACAGCCTCTCTGCTGTCGACACCGAGACAGAAGAGGCGATTTTGCAGAACCTGCGCCGGGTCTTCCCGGGCAAGACGGTAATTATTGTCTCCCACCGCATCTCCACTTTGCAGGGTGCAGACCAGATTCTGGTCCTGGAAGAGGGCAGGATTACCCAAAGGGGCACCCACGACGAACTGGTGCTGGAAGAAGGTCTCTACAAAGAGATGTACCAGAAGCAGCTCTTGGAAGAACAGATTGAAAGCGTCAGCTAAAGGCAAAGGCAGGTGTAATAGATGGACAACTTTCATGAAGAGCAAACGTTAGGCAAGGCGTATGACAGCAGGCTGGCGCGCAGGCTTTTAAAATACGCGAGGCCCTACTGGGCCCTGATTGCACTTTGTGTATTACTGCTGCTGGTCATTGCCGCAACCGACCTGGCCAGGCCCTACCTGGTCAAGGTGGCAATTGACGACCATATTCTAGGCTCAAATGTTTTCTACAGCGAAGCAGATGAAAATGCAGACGATGACAGCCTGACCGCGATTCAAGGCTACACTTTGCGTCCGGTGAAGGGGGAACCTGATCCTGGTTCGCTGCACTTTAAACTTGTCCGGGAAGGGGGGCAGCAAAGGCTGGAAAGCACCGACGGGGAGATAGTCCTGACCCTCTCTCCGGAGGAGGTTAGGGAGCTCAGGCGCNTTGACCGGGAGTCCATTCTGCGCCTGGGAATGCTGCTCTTTTTCCTGGTCACTGCAGGCTTTGGTCTAAACTATGTNCAGGCCTATATCCTCCAGTATACCGGGCAGCGCATTGTCTTTGACATCAGGCAGGAACTCTTTACACATCTTCAGCGCCTGGCTCTGCGCTTTTTCGACACCAACCCCGTGGGGCGCCTGGTGACCAGGGTGACCAATGACACTGAGAACCTGCATGAAATGTACACTGCAGTTTTAGTCAACCTCTTTAAGGATGTCTTTATGATTCTAGGCATCATTGTTGTGATGTTCCGCCTGGACGTTCGCTTAGCCTTAGTTTCCCTGGCCACTTTGCCCTTAATCGTGGCGATTACTGCAGTGTTTAGAATCAGGGCNAGGGAGGCCTATCGGGAAACCCGGGTGCGCCTGGCCCGCATTAACGCCTATTTTGCTGAGAATATTGCGGGCATCCGCCTGGTGCAGATTTTCCGGCAGGAAAGGCGCAAGTCTAGAGAGTTTGACGAAGTAAACTCCAGCCATCTTAGGGCCAGCATGCGGGAACTGAATGTATATGCGGTGTTCAGGCCCTCCATGGAGCTGGTTTACTCCCTGGCTGTAGCGATTCTCCTCTGGTTTGGCGGCGGACAGCTGCTCCGGGGCGTGGTGGACTTTGGTGTGCTCTATGCCTTTGTCAACTATCTGGAGCTTTTCTTTAGGCCTATCAACGATTTGACTGAGAANTACAANATTATGCAGGCGTCCATGGCTTCTGCAGAAAGGATTTTNCTCATCCTGGATGAAGAGCCTGCCATTGCTGAAATTGAGGACCCCCGTCCCATGGGCGAGGTCAAGGGTCATATCGAATTCAAGAACGTTTGGTTTGCCTATGTGGGCGAAGACTGGGTGCTCCGGGATGTCTCCTTTACGGTGGAACCCGGCCAGACAGTTGCCTTTGTCGGGGCAACCGGAGCAGGCAAGACGACGATTATGAATCTGCTTTCGCGTTTTTATGACATTCAGAAGGGTCAAATTCTCATTGATGGACAGGATATTAAAGAGCTCAGCAAGGGTGAGCTCAGGCGCAACGTGGGCCTGGTGATGCAGGATGTCTTTATGTTTTCAGGGACAATTGCTGAGAACATCACGCTGAACAATCCGGATATTGATCCCGAACGGGTACGAAGGGTGGCGGAACACGTTAACGCCCACCACTTCATCAGCGCTCTGCCTAAACAGTATGAAGAGCCGGTGACCGAAAGGGGTTCAACCCTCTCGGCGGGGCAGAGGCAGCTTCTGGCCTTTGCCAGGGCATTGGCCTACGATCCGGCGATTCTGATCCTGGATGAGGCCACTGCCAACATTGACACTGAAACCGAAATGCTGATTCAGGATGCTTTGCCNAAGCTCTTGAAAGGGCGCACCAGCCTGGTGGTGGCCCATCGCCTCTCTACCATCCAGGACGCAGACAAGATCATTGTGCTGCACAAGGGCAAAATCCGCGAACAGGGCACCCATCAGGAGCTCCTGGCCCAGAAAGGCCTGTATCACAATCTGTTTTTACTGCAGTACAAGGAGAGTCTAACTGAGTCGGAGGGCGCCAGCTAACGTTGGGTTTCGACATAAAGCCGAATATTTTTCTAAAATCCTGCAGGAACTATCGGGAGCGTAGCGAATGATTAAACCGGAAGTTCAAAAAACCAATGCTTTAAGGAGGAGCTACAGGCAATGAGTACAAAGAATCAGACAGCCCAGGCGGACTTAGGCTGGGTGGAAAGACAGTTTAAGCTCAGGGAGAACGGGACTAATGTGCGCACGGAGGTTATGGCCGGAATTACAACTTTCATGACCATGGCCTATATCCTCTTTGTCAACCCGAGCATCCTGTCGGAAACTGGAATGCCCTTCAATGCTGTTTTGTTTGCTACTGCCTTTTCTGCGATCTTAGCTACGCTGTTAATGGCCTTTCTTGCTAACTATCCTTTTGCATTAGCACCAGGCATGGGCTTAAACGCCTACTTTACGTATTCTGTTGTCTTCGGCATGGGCTATACTTGGCAGACAGCCCTCGGAGCTGTGTTTATTTCCGGTATTCTCTTTGTTCTTCTGTCCTTGTCGGGTGTTAGGGAGAAAATAATCGATGCGGTTCCTGCAACGTTGAAATCTGCTATCGGTGCAGGCATTGGACTCTTTATCGCTCTGATCGGTCTGCAGAATGCCGGCATTGTGGTGTCAGATCCGGCAACAATTATCGCCATTGGCAACCTTACAGAACCTTCGGCGGCGTTGGCAGCAATCGGCGTCTTGATTACCGGGATTCTTTTGGCCCGCAGAGTTAACGGAGCAATTCTCTGGGGTATCCTGGCCACAACGGTGCTTGGCATTCCCATGCGCGTGACGCCCCTTCCAGACGGTTTCATCCAGCTCCCGTCTTTTTCGACCTGGGCTCCCGTCTTTGGCAAACTTGACATTGCCGGTGCCTTCAACATCGGCCTTGTGGAAGTTGTCTTTGCCTTCCTCTTTGTCGATCTTTTTGATACCATCGGCACACTGATCGGCGTTTCCGAACGCGCGGGCTTCCTGGACAAAGAGGGCAAGCTGCCCCGGGCCAACAAGGCGCTCATGGCTGACTCCATCGGCACCGTGGCCGGTGCAGTCTTTGGCACCTCCACAGTTACAACCTTTGTAGAGTCTGCNTCCGGCGTGGCAGTAGGCGGCAGAACCGGCCTGGCCAACCTGGTCACCTCGGCCTGTTTCCTGCTTTCCCTGTTCTTCCTGCCCATTATCGGGATTGTGCCTGCAGCTGCTACCGCACCTGCCTTGATCATCGTCGGCGCTTTGATGATGAAACCCGTAATCAACATTCCCTGGGACAACATGGAGGAAGCACTGCCTGCCTTCATCGCCATGATCGCCATGCCGTTCACCTACAGTATTGCTACCGGCATCGCCCTTGGCTTTATCACCTATCCTGTGGTGAAGCTGGCAACCGGAAAAGCCAAAGAAGTGCATCCCATTACCTACATTTTAGCTGTGTTGTTTGTATTGCGCTTCATTTACCTTGGCTAGTCATTAACTGTAAAGCAAAAGATGGGTCGGCTTAAAGCTGACCCATCTTTTTTCTACACAGTGCTGGATACCGGGGCGAGGGTGATGTCCAGAACATTGCCCCATTTGTCCAGAGTGGTTTTCATTTGCTGCTTAAAGTCGCCGAGGCTCATAATCTGTGAAATGGAAGCCATGTTTGTAAACATGTCATAGATACCTAAAGCGTCGTTGTAGGCGTCCCTGAGCTTATGCAGATCCTCCATCAGCCTTGCGTTTTCCTTTTTCAACTCTGCGATTTCTGCTTCCAGCTCCTTGATTTTGGCTTCCTGTGCTTCTTCGCTGCTGATGCTTTCTGCCAGGCTGCCCAGGGCTCTTAACAGTGCCATGGGGTCAGGCTGGTTTACACGTTCTTCTAAAGCGCGAATTTTGCTGTTTAATTCTTGTATATATTCCGGCAAACCTTGAAATGCTTCTAACAGTGCAGGGTCCACCGTAAAGCCTGATTTTGACTTTTTCGGAGCTGCCGCAGGCTCTTCCCGTTCTTTGCGCAGCACGTTGTAATAAAGCATGCCGATGGCTGCCTCGGAACGGTGGGGAAGGAGCTTGGCAGCGCGCCGGAAAGCTTCGGTCATGGGCAGGCCGTCCTCCTTGGCTTTGATTGCCTGTTCCCAGACCAGATCCTTTTCTTTATCCGTCCAGTTGCGGACCGGCGCAGACTTTTTGGCTGTGGTGCCTTGAGTTTCGTCACCCATCATAATAGATACTCCTCCTTTAGGTCTCTATCTATTTTATAGTATGACCAGGGAGGGAGCGTTTATTCGCAGGATCAAGGTGCAAAGAAGGAAGAAAAGCGTGTTTATAAGGAGGAACATTTGTAAACTCGCAGAATGAAAAGGTAAGGGAAATATGGTGCCTTGGGACAGGCGCCGTATTTCCCACCAGCAACAGGAGGCAGGCGTAGAAGACTTTGGTGTATCCGCCTGCTTCTTGTTATTTGCTCTTTAGTTTTGCTTTTCAGGCATTGTAAAGTCTGTTGGATTAACTGTAATTGTCCTGGCCTTGTCGTAATGGACATAGCCGGGGGCGGCACCTTTCGGCTTGCGCACATGCTTGCGCAAGGTGTAATCGACATCCACCTTCGGAGAACGCCTGCTCTGGGAAAAGTAGGCCGCCAGCTGGGCGGCTGCCAGGAGCGTCTCCTGGGGTATCTCTCCTTCAGCCAGCACTGCCACATGGCTGCCGGCCGCATTTCTGGCATGGAGCCACAGGTGGTTGGGCCCGGCTAGGCGGAAAGTCAAATAGTCGTTCTGCCGGTTGCTGCGGCCCACCAAAATGGTGATTCCGTCCTTGGAAAGATAACGGTCCGGCCCTGAGGATTGAACTTTGCGTGTTGAAGGTTTGGGTTTTCTTTTCAGATAGCCTGCCTGGTAAAGCTCCGTTTCGATCTCTTTGAGAATTTCGGGATGGTCTGCCAGTTCAATCTGGAGCAGCACATCTTCTAAATAGCTCCGTTCCTGGCGGGTTTTTTCCAGTTGGAGAGTGATCTGTTCCTGGCTGGCCTTGGCCTTGGCGTAGCGCTTGAAGATCCTTTGCACATTGGCACTGGGCGAAAGGCGCTCATCGAGGGGAACGGTTACCAGGGGAGCACCCTCCTGGGTATAGTCAGGCACATCCACGCTGGCTGCCCCTTTGGGAATCAGGTGGAAACTGGCGGTCAGAAGCTCTCCTAAGTGCCGGAAGTGATCTGCCTGTTCCGCCTCCTGGAGCTCCGTCTGCTGGATTGCTTCCTTTCTTGCCACCCGTTTGTGGTCCCTGGCAATTCTCTTGCGCAGGCGGTTTTTCATCTCTTCCAGCTCTTTGCCGGCCTGCCTTTCGCCAAGGACTGTACGGATCAGTTCGTTGGCAGTTGCAAAGCGCTCGCCGGGAAGGCCTGTCAAGGAGTAGGCGGCAAAGTCCTCGGGTTCGGTTTTGTATAAAGTCGGCGTGCCGCCGCTTTCCAGCTCATGCAACAGATCCGCAAAGGCCTCATAGACCAGGGGCCAGCTGGCTGCATCGATGGCGCCCCGCTCTATCCTTGGGTCAAAGCCCCCCCGGCGCAAAACCTCCTGGGCAGCCGTTTTGCTGAAGCCCTGAAACTTGCCGGTGATCCATTTCCAGAGAGGGACAGGGGCAGGGAGCAGGCGGATTTCGTCCAGGAAAAGCTCCCGGGAGAGGCTTCCGGGCTCAACCTTGCCCTGATCCGGCGGGGGGATATAAGGTTTGCCCGGCATTACGCCCTGGTCTGGGAAGCGTTTTAGGGCGTCTAAAATTATCCCGTCCTCTGTAACCAGGTACAGATTACTGTGCCTGCCCATCACTTCGAAAACCAGGGTCAGCTCAATTGATTTCCCGGACGGATCAACTGCTTCAAAGCGGAGGCGGCAAATGCGGTCCAGGCCCTGCTGCTCTATGGTCAGCAGGCGGCTTGGCTCCAGGTACTTGCGGAGCAGCATGCAAAAGGCCGGGGGATTCAACGGATTTTCCGGCTGCTCAGCCACCGTATGGATGCGGGGGTGAACCGGATCCGCCGAGAGCAGCAGAATTTCCGTTTTGCCCGGCAGGCGCAGCTGCAACGTTACAGCGGCTTCATCCGGCTGATAAATCTTTAAAACCCGACCGTTTTTCAGCAAAGGGTCGAGTTCGCGAACTAAGACACTTAATGTAAGGCCGTCTAAGGGCATACTACCACCTCGTTTTTTCCATTATAGCATCTGGGTTTCTACATCTCAACTAAGCAGGTTTTTGCCGTTCGGTAGAGAAATATACACGGAATGACAGGAGTTGTTGAGCATGAAAAAACATAGAGCAATTGCGCTGATTGCGCTCATTTTTATTGCTGCCGGCACTTTAGTCTACGCCAGAACCGGAGCAGAGTATCTGGACAACGGGTTTATGGCCCTCTATTACCACGCGGTGAGGCTGGAAGAGACATTCCCTCGGGTCAATCCCATGGCCCTGGCCATTGGCGAGTTTGAAAAGGCCCTCCGCGACGATGAAACATCGGGGGAGGCCATGCTGATGATCGGCATGATCTACCAGTACCTGGATCGGCCGGGCACCGCCCTGGGGTATTTCATGGACTTCGCCAGGCTCCATCCGGAAGAAACGTGGATTCACTCCTTTATCGGCGATCTTTATGCGGAGATGGGCCGCCTGGATGAGGCGGAGCAAAGCTATCGGCTGGCCGCGGAAAGCGCGCCGGAGGAGGATCCCTTCCGCCAGGCCTACGTGGGGCTCGGCAACACTGCCCTGGAGCGCGGCGACTACGCCCAGGCCAGAGAGGCTTTTGCAAAGGCCCTGGAGGATGCCGGCGACTACTTTGACGCCCGCCTTGGCCTTGGCAAAGCCCTGTATTACCTGGAGGACTACGAGGAGGCCATTGCCGCCCTGGAANTTGCCCAGCTGCAGGCGCCCAGGTCCATTCCCATGTTTTACTACTTAGGCCTCAGCTATGAGGCTGCCGGTCTTAAGGACCAGGCTGAACATGCTTTTTCCAGGATGAAAGAGCTGCAGGAAAGCGAGTAACGATACGCTCCCCGCAAGTCGGGGAGCGTACTATTTTTTTCTTTCCCAGAATAAGATGCATCAGGAACTTTGACTATTATGGGAAAGAAGTGAGCGCCTTGGCGAAGAGCTGGCATCTTGCCTCTGCAGCGAAAGTATTAAAGGAACTGGGCGCAAACCCCCAGGCAGGCCTGTCCTCAGGCGAAGCCCGGGAGCGGCTGAACCGCCTGGGACCTAATCTATTGGTTACTAAACCGCCAGTTGCGCCCTGGCGGATTTTTATCCGTCAGTTTGAAGACTTTATGGTCCTTGTTCTGTTAGGAACTGTAGTTGTTTCAGCAGCCCTGGGCGAGCTGCTTGATGCGGCGGCCATTTTTGCCATCGTGTTCCTCAACTCCATCCTCGGCTTCTACCAGGAGTACAAAGCGGAAAAATCCTTAGACATGCTGGGTAAACTGGCGGCTCCCCACTGCAAGGTGCTGCGGGACGGTCATAAGTCAGTTATTGATGCTGCCGAGCTGGTGCCGGGGGACATTATCTTTCTGGAACCCGGCGACCGGGTTCCCGCCGACGGGCTGATTCTGGAAAGCCAGCTCCTCAGCGTAGATGAATCCAACCTCACCGGTGAATCTGTGCCGGTGACGAAAAATGAAAGCTTCAGGGGCAGGGCGGACACGCCTATCGGAGATCTGAAAAACATAGTGTTCAAGAGCACTCTGGTGACTAGGGGCTACGCCAAGGCTGTGGTGGTAACCACCGGCATGGATACTGAGATCGGAGAGATCGCGCACCTGCTCCAGGATGAGGGGGACGTGGCCACGCCGCTGCAAAAGCGCCTCGGTCAGCTAGGCAAGGTTTTGGTTTTGGCCTGCCTGGCCATTGTGGCTGTTGTCTTTCTCGCCGGAATCAGGCAGGGGCAGCCCATTTACAAAATGTTCATGGTGGGCGTGACTTTGGCTGTGGCGGCCATTCCCGAAGGCCTGCCTGCTGTGGTCACCATTGCCCTGTCGGTAGGGGTGCAGCGCATGAGCAGGCAAAACGCCATAATCAGACAGCTGCCGGCGGTGGAAACGTTAGGCTGCGCCACTGTCATCTGTTCGGATAAAACAGGCACGTTAACCCTGAACCAGATGGAGGTGCAGGCCATCTGGTCCCCCGGGACAGGGCTGCTTACTGATTTGTCTGATCTGAGGCTGCGGATGGGCAAGGGGGATGCTCTTCACTACGCCTGCCTGACAGGGGCCCTCTGCACCCGGGCAGAAGCCTACGGCCGGGGCGAGTTCTTTGGCGATCCTACTGAAGTAGCCCTTCTGCGCATGGCAGAGCGGAGCGGTCTGCCGCCCCAGGCCGCGCTGCGCAGAAAATTCAGTGAGGCGGCCAGCCAGCCCTTCGATTCGGACCGCAAGCGTATGAGCGTTGTGGTCAAAGGCGCGGGGGAGTACCTGTCCCTGGTGAAAGGGGCCCCCGATGTGATTATGCAAAGATGCAGCCATGTGATGGCAGGCGGCGAGGTGGTCCGTTTCACCCAGGAACACAGGGAAAGGGCCCTGGAGGCGCTGGAGGCCATGGCTAATGATGCGTTGAGGGTTTTGGCCACTGCTCATAGGCCCCTGGGCAGGCAAGTGCCCCCCGAGGGCGCCTGGGAACAGGGGCTGATCTTGACCGGCCTCATCGGCATGCTTGATCCGCCGCGGCCGGAGGTGCCCGGAGCAATCTTGGCGGCGCGCCAGGGCGGGATCCGCACCATCATGGTCACCGGCGACCACAGGCGGACGGCGGCAGCGATTGCGGAGCGCATCGGGCTTTTCACCCCTGAGGCCTCCGAAGTTGTCACCGGTGCCCAGTGGGAGGCGCTGACGCCCCTGGAACAGCGGGAGCGGATTAAGTCGGTGGCGGTCTTTGCCCGGGTGGCGCCAAGCCATAAGCTGTCCATTGTCCGGGCGCTGCAGGCGAATGGGGAAATCGTAGCCATGACCGGTGACGGGGTGAATGACGCCCCTGCGGTGAAGGAAGCCCATATTGGGGTGAGCATGGGCATCCAGGGCACCGACGTAACCAGGGAAGCCTCGGATATGGTGCTCCTTGATGACAATTTCGGCACAATTATCCGGGCGGTCCGGGAGGGGCGGGGCATCTACGACAACATCCGCAAGTTTATCCGCTATCTCTTGGGCTGCAATGTAGGGGAGGTGCTGACGATGCTGGTGGCTACGCTGGCCGGTCTGCCCCTGCCGCTAGTGCCTATGCAGATTCTCTGGATGAACCTGGTGACCGACGGACTGCCCGCCATCGCCCTGGGTCTGGATCCGACGGATCGGGACCTAATGCTGCAAAAACCCCGCAATCCCAGGGAGGGCGTTTTCGCCAGGGGCCTCCTGAAGCGCATTCTGTTCTCGGGTACGGTGATCAGCCTCGCGGCTCTGCTGGTCTTTGTTTTCAGCCTCTGGTACTATTCCGGCGACGTGCTGCGCAGCCGGACCATGGCCTTTTCCACCCTGGTCTTCGCCCAGCTTGTCTTTTCCTTCCAATGCCGCCACGAACACCGCTCCGTTTTTGCCATGGGGGTGTGGGGCAATCTCTGGCTTATCTTTGCTGTGCTCCTTTCCGCCGGAGCCCAGGTGTTCATTGTGTATAATTCCTTTATGGCCAATATCTTCCAGACTGTGCCTTTAACCGTCGATGACTGGCTCTTGGTGGGCCTCTTTGCCGTTCTGCCCCTCTTTGTTGAAACAGCCCTCCGCCTTGTCAAACAAGCGGCCCGGAGGCACTTTTCCCTGCTAAAAGTATGAATTGGCGACTATTTCAATTGTCTCTCAGCAGGATTATTCTGCCAAATCCAGAAGATACTAGAGATGGTGCAATTGGAGGCGAGTGATTTGATCAAGAGCATGACGGGCTTTGGACAAGGGGAGGCGGCGGATGCCGGATATGCTGTCCAGGTTGAAATAAAATCAGTTAACCACCGCTATTTGGACTTGTTCTTCAGAATCCCGAAGCAATACAGCCAGCTGGAAGAGACCCTCAGAACAGTTATCACAGGCAGGCTTGCCAGGGGCAGGGTAGAAGTGACGCTGTCAGTGGAGGAATTTGGCGATCAAGAGCGAATTGTACAGATTAATAATGCACTGTTAAAGGGATACCTGCAGGCTCTGCGGACGATCCAGTCTGAACTGGGCAGCGAAGACAAAATCCAGCTGTCCGATATCCTGGNCCTGCCTGGGCTTTTAGAGGTGGACGAGCCGCCTTTGGACTGGGATAATCTGCAGCAGCTGGTTGCCCAGGCTGCCAATGCAGCCCTGGACGGCCTGGAAGCGATGCGGGAGGCCGAGGGGCGCAGATTATGTGCCGACTTGGAGGAAAAGCTCCTGCAGGTAGAGAAACTAAGGGCAGATGTGGCCGGCATTGCACCCCAGGTTGTCGTCGATTATCGGAAGCGCCTGAGGGAACGCCTGGGAGAGTTGTTGGACGGAACAACGCTGACAGAAGAGCGCTTCTTAGGCGAGGTGGCCATCTTTGCCGACCGCTGCAGCATTGACGAAGAGCTGGTGCGTCTGGCCAGCCATATCCAGGAGTTCAAAGAAACACTAAAGTCCCATGCCTCGGTAGGGCGCAAGCTTGACTTTTTGATCCAGGAAATGAATCGGGAAGTGAATACGATAGGCTCGAAGGCCAACAATGTGCATATAGCAGCTTCGGTAGTAAGCATGAAGAGTGAACTGGAGAAAATCCGGGAACAAGTGCAGAATATCGAGTAGCTATAATTGTCCTAAATGTTGGTACAAAGGGGGTGAACAAGTATGGCACTGCCGCATTTGACACAGGACGAGAAGTTGGATGCGCTTAGAAAGGCCCAGGAAATGCGCAGCAGAAGGGCTGAGGTCAGGGCTAAGCTGAAGAAGGGCTCCATGACCCTTCAGGAAGTGTTGGATTCAGTTGACGACGAAGTGATTGCTAGAATGCGCGTCACCTATCTGCTCCAGTCCCTGCCCCAGGTGGGCAAGGTAACATCTGAGAAGATTATGCGTGAGATAGGTATCAACGAGAATCGCCGCGTACAAGGTTTGGGTAAAAGGCAGAGGGAGAAGCTGCTGGAGCGGCTCGGATAATCTGTAAGGAGCTGTGAACATGGGGATACGGTTGATCAACATCGGATTCGGAAATATAGTGGCAGCTAACAGAATTGTGGCTATCGTCAGCCCCGAATCGGCTCCCATTAAACGAATGGTGCAGGAGGCCAGGGAAAGGGGCATGCTTATTGATGCCACCTACGGCCGGCGCACCAGAGCGGTGATTATCGCTGATAGTGATCACATCATTTTGTCAGCAGTGCAACCTGAAACCGTGGCACATCGCTTAAGCAATAAAGAACAACTGGAACCTAATGAGAAATAGGGGGTTACTGCTGAGTTGAAGGGTACACTACAGGATGTCAGGGACGGTGGGTTAAAAATGAAGGGTTTTCTCATAGTGTTGTCCGGCCCAAGCGGGGCTGGGAAAAACTCTGTGATGAACGCCGTTTTTCCTACTGTCCCTAACTTGAAATACTCCATTAGCGTTACTACCCGGCCGCCCCGGGCCGGAGAGGTGGACGGGGTCAACTATTTCTTCCGGACAGAGGAAGAATTTGACCAAATGCTCAAAGATGACCTATTATTAGAATCGGCTACCTTTGTGGGCTACCGTTACGGTACGCCGAAGAGTTTTGTGTATGACCAGATTGAGGCGGGCAATGCAGTTATTATGGATATTGACATTCAGGGCGCAGCCCAAATCAGGGAGAAAATGCCCGAGGCAGTCTACGTGTTTTTGCTGCCCCCCACGCCTGAGGAGCTGAGCAGGCGCTTGAAGCGCAGGGGTTCTGAATCGGAAGAAGCAATCAAGCGGAGACTCGCCAAATCTTACGAAGAAATCAAGCATATAGTAAACTATGATTATTATATAATCAACGATGACCTGGGCCGGGCCGCAGAGCAGCTGCGGCAGATCATTTTAAGCGAATGGTCCAGGGTCAGCAGGCTTGACCTAGAAAAACTGCGAGTGATTTGGGAAGGAGGTTCGTCAGTTGAGTTCACCGAAACCAGCTAGCAAGTTAGATCGCTATACGGCCATTGTCGCCGTTTCACAACGGGCCAGGCAGATCATTGACGGTGCTGAGCCTGTAATAGAGTGCAAGTCAAAAAAGCCTGTGAGTATCGCCATTGAAGAGTTAAAGGCAGGCAAGATTGAATGGAAGTTCAATAAAGGCGAGTCGAAGTAAGCAAAGCCTGTGGTCCAAAACCACAGGTTTTTTTGGCGGTGAGAAGATGGAACAGTATGCCGGAGTGATTGTAGATGTGCGGGCTGAGGCAGTTAACCGGATTTTCCAGTACAGAATCCCGGGAAGCTTAAGGGACAAACTGGAGATCGGCCACCGGGTGCTGGTGCCCTTTGGGCGCCGCAAACTGGAAGGCTATGTGGTGCAGCTCTCCAGCGAGCTGGAGGTGGAGCAAGATAAATTAAAGGAGTTATTGGATCTCCTTGATCCCGATCCCATTATTCTCCCATCACTGGTGGAGCTCGCCCGCTGGATGGGAGAGACCTATGTGGGCCTTTTCTCCGAAGCTCTGCAGTACATGCTGCCGCCGGCCTTCAGATACGGGAAGGAAAGGGTGGGGGCCAAGACCGCCCAAACCGTAACCTTGCTCGTGCAAAACCCTAAGTTGAGGAAAAATGCTGCAGCCCAAAAAAGGGTTGTAGAGATTCTGCAGAAAAAGCAAACGCTCTTGGCCGCGGACTTGATTGCACAGGCTGACACCAGCCGCAGCACGCTGCGGGCGTTGGAAGAACAGGGTATTATTGCCCTGGGCACCGCTGTCATTGAACGAAAAGTGGAGTGGGATCAGGTGCCTGACCAAAAGGTGACGCTGACGGCTGAGCAGAAGTCTGCTGTAGAAACGATACAGAGGGAACTGGAGGGCGAAGGGCGCCCGGTCCTGCTCCATGGCGTCACCGGCAGCGGAAAAACAGAAGTTTATCTCAACGTGATTGCCGATGTGATTAAGCAGGGCAAACAGGCTATTGTACTGGTTCCGGAAATTGCCCTGACTCCCCAGACCGTCAGCCGCTTTGCAGCCCGTTTCGGGGACAGGATCTCAGTTCTGCACAGCGGTCTTTCCCTGGGGGAACGCTTTGACCAGTGGTGGAAAACCTATCGCGGCGAAGTGGATGTGGTAATCGGGGCCCGTTCTGCGGTTTTCGCCCCAACCAGATGCCTGGGCCTGATTGTCCTGGATGAGGAACATGAAACCACCTATAAGCAGGAGGAAGGCTCCATTCGCTACCACGCCAGGGATGTGGCGATTAAGCGCTGCGAGCTCGAGGGCGCCCAGGCTGTACTGGGCAGTGCCACGCCGGCCCTGGAAAGCTATCACAAAGCCCTCCAGGGTGACTACCTCCTCGCGGAGCTCACCCACAGGGTGGAAGAGCGCCCTTTGCCGCAGGTTCAGGTGGTGGATATGCGGGCTGAGTTTGAGCGGGGCAACCGCTCCATTTTCAGCACCGAACTGAAAAGGGCCCTGGAAAAGCTCACGGTCACCGGCAACCAGGCCATCATTCTTTTGAACAGGCGCGGCTTTTCCCGCTTTGTGCTCTGCCGGGAGTGCGGGGAAGTGATAGGCTGCCCAAACTGCCAGGTGTCCCTGACCTATCACCGGGAAGATGACAGGCTGCACTGCCATTACTGCCTGCACAGGGAAGTTCTGCCCAAGTCCTGCCCGAAATGTGCTTCCCGCTTTCTCCGGCAGTTTGGAGTAGGGACAGAACAGGTGCAGGAGGCTTTGACCAGGGAGTTCCCTGAGCTGAAATCCCTGCGCCTGGATGCAGACACTACTCGGCGCAAGGGCGCCCATGCCTCTATTCTGCGCAGGTTTGCCCAGGGGCAGGCCCAGATTTTGGTGGGCACCCAGATGGTGGCCAAGGGCTTTGATTTTCCCAATGTAACTTTGGTAGGGGTGCTCAGTGCGGATCTCTCCCTGAACTTTCCTGACATCCGCTCCCCTGAGCGCACTTTTCAGCTCCTGACCCAGGTTGCGGGCAGAAGCGGACGGGGGGAGAAGAAGGGCGAAGTGATTATCCAGTCCTATGATCCTTCTCACTTCGCGGTTCGGGCAGCTCAGAACCATGACTACCTGGAGTTTTACCGCAGGGAAATAGGTTTTCGCCGGCAGCTCGGCTATCCGCCTTTTCGGCAGCTCACCCGCATTCTCTGCAGCGGGCCGCAGCAGGCGGCGGAAGAAGCTGCCCGTCAGATCCATGCCTGTCTCCTCAGTCAGGGCTTTCCGGGCCAGGATGTATTCGGACCTGCCCCTGCCCCCATCGGCAGAATCCAGGGACGTTACCGCTGGCAGATCTTGCTGAAAAGCGACGGTCCGCCCTCGGCCAGGCTGAGGCAGCTGCCGCCCACTGATGATCAAGTGCTTGTTACAATCGACATTGATCCGATCTATATGCTCTAATATGGTATAATAAAGGTGAGTAGAATTGAGGTGGTACTGTGGCTAAACTGCCAATTGTCACTGTGGGTGATCCTGTTTTGGAGCAAACTGCTGAGGAAGTGCCCAGAATAACCAAGAAAGTTGCGAAACTGATAGATGATATGCTGGAAACGATGTATGAGGCCAACGGCATCGGGCTGGCCGCCCCCCAGGTCGGGGTGAGCAAGCGGATCATTGTCTTGGATGTGGGCGAAGGGCCGGTTGTCTTGGTGAATCCCAAAATCGCGGCTTCCAGCGGTGAAGAGATAGATGTTGAAGGCTGCCTGAGCATCCCTGAGCGCTGGGTGTATGTAAAGCGCGCCACCGAGCTTGAGGTTACCGGCAGGGATGAAAAGGGAAAACCAGTGCGCATCCAGGCCGACGGTCTTTTTGCCCGGGCGCTGCAGCATGAAATCGACCACCTGGACGGTGTACTGATGCTGGATCGCATGATCGCGGAAGCGGAGATCATCGAAGAGCCGGAAGTTGAAGTGGCTGAGCTGGGAAAGGGTGAGTGAATGCGCATCATCTTTATGGGAACCCCGGATTTTGCCGTACCCAGCCTGGAAGTGCTGGTGGAGGAGCATGATGTTGTGGCGGTGGTCACTCAGCCCGACCGCAGAAGCGGCCGGGGCCAGCGGCTGCGCCCCTCTCCTGTCAAAGAAGCTGCTTTGAAGCACGGCCTCACCGTCCTGCAGCCGGAGAAAGTAGGTGTTCCGGAGGTCATGGATGAGCTGGAAGCCTACGGCGCGGACCTCTTTGTTGTAGTTGCCTTTGGCCAGAAACTGCCGGACCGTCTGCTGGAAATGCCCAAGTACGGCTGCGTCAATGTGCANAGCTCCCTTTTGCCCAAGTACAGGGGGGCTGCTCCCATCAACGCCGCGATTGTGCAAGGGGACTCTGTCACAGGTGTCACCACGATGTACATGGATTCAGGCTGGGATACCGGAGATATCATCCTCCAGGCTGAAGAGCCCATCCTGCCCCGGGATACAGCAGGGGCTCTCCACGACCGTCTGATGGTCAAAGGAGCTGAGCTCTTGCGGGAAACGGTGCGGCAGATTGCAGCGGGGAACGCCCCCCGGAAACCGCAGGATCACGGGGCGGCAAGTTATGCTTTTAAACTTTCGAAAGATGATTCATACGTAGATTTCAAGGAACCCGCCGACCGGCTGGATCGCCTGATTAGGGGCATGAATCCCTGGCCGTTGGCTTACACTTACGTAGGGGAGGAAACGGTGAAGATCCATGAAGCGCTGCCTAGCGATGCGTCAGGGGCCCCAGGGGAGATTCTGGCCCTGGAGGGCCAGGGGCTGCTTGTGGGCTGCGGCCTCGGGTCGCTGCTCTTGCTGAAAGTGCAAAGACCCAATGCCAAGGCTGTTTCAGGCGTGGACTTTGCCAACGGACTGCGTCTGCGCGTGGGAGATTATTTATAACCAAAAGGAGGAGATTGGATGTTTTATGATCCTACGTTTATTTTGGTTCTTCCTGCACTGTTTTTTGCCATGTATGCCCAATTCAAGGTGAACACCACTTTTAGCCGCTACTTAAGGGAACGGTCCTATGCCGGTTTTACCGGCGGCCAGATTGCCCGTCAGATTCTGGACGACAATGGACTGCACAATGTTAATGTGGAGCGGATTTCAGGCAGGCTGACGGACCACTATGATCCCCGCACCAACACCGTACGCCTTTCGGCAGATGTCTACAGCGGCACCAGCGTTGCCGCCCTGGGCGTTGCCGCTCACGAGGTGGGCCATGCTGTGCAGCATGCCCAAAAATATGCGCCATTGGCCCTGAGGACCGGCCTCTTTCCAGTTGCCAGCCTCGGCTCCCAAATGGCCATGCCCCTTTTCTTAATGGGCTTTTTGTTCAGCTTTGATGTACTGATGCTGGTGGGCATCTGGTTCTTCATTGCCGCCCTCGGCTTTCAGCTGGTGACTTTGCCTGTGGAATTCAACGCATCCAGGCGGGCCTTAGGATTCCTCCACAGCGGAGGCTACTTAAGCAGGGCTGAAGTACCCAAGGCCAAGGCGGTGCTGAACGCCGCTGCCCTGACCTATGTGGCTGCTGTAGCTGTCTCTGCCACGCAGCTGCTCCGCCTTTTGATCTTGAGAGGGCAGAGGAGACGCTAATGGCTAAGGTAACAAATCCGCGGCAGCTTGCCGTGCTCACCCTCAATAAATTGGAGAAAACGGAGGACTTCTTGCGCGAAGTCCTCGATTCTCATTTGAGGCAGAACTCCTTGAGCAGCCTTGACCAGGGGCTTTACACAGAGCTTGTCTACGGAACGGTGCGCATGCGCCGCAGCCTGGATTATGTCCTGTCTCTGTGCAGCTCCCGGCCTTTAGCCAAAATCAAGCCTGAGATCCTAAATGTGCTGCGCAGTGCGGTCTACCAGATCCTCTACCTGGACCGGGTGCCTGCCCGGGCGGCGGTCCACGAGGCGGTCAATCTGGCTCGCCTCTTCGGCCATGAAGGCCTGGCCAAGTTCACCAACGGGATATTAAGGCAGGTTGTCCGCAGACGCGGCTCAATTCCCTATCCAGATCAAGGAAGGGATCTGGTCAGGCATCTCGGCGTAAAATACTCTTTTCCAGACTGGATCGTTGAACACTGGCTGGACTGGCTGGGCAAAGACGAGACCGTCGCACTCTGCCAGGCGCTGAACGAGCCGCCCCGGCTGCAGATTCGTGTAAACACGCTGAAGCACTCCCCTGAGGAGGTGCAGACCTATCTGGAAGGGCGGGGCCTGAGCGTTAAGCCCGGACAGTATGCTCCTGATATTCTGGAAGTAAGCCCCGCCCACCTGGCTGTGCGTGATCAGGGGCTGGAAGCTGGGATGTACTATGTGCAGGACGAAAGCAGCGCTTTGGCCGCCCACGCCCTGCAGGCAGAGCCTGGGCAGACAGTCTACGATCTTTGCAGCGCCCCNGGCGGCAAAGCCACCCATCTGGCTCAGCTGATGGGCAATGAAGGGAAGATACTGGCCTTTGACATCAGCCCGAACCGCCTCAGGCTGGTGGAGGAGAACGCCAGGCGCCTCGGGGCTGCCATCATAGAAACCAGGGTCGGCAACGCGGCGGAGAACCTGCAGCTGCCGCCGGCTCCCAGGGTGCTGGTGGATGCCCCCTGCTCAGGACTTGGCACCATGGGCCACCGCCCGGATATTCGCTGGCGCAAGGAGCTGGGGGATATCGAGGAGCTTGCCGCACTGCAAAGGCAAATCTTGGCTGCGGCTGCACGTTACGTGGTCCCTGGAGGGCTTTTGCTCTATTCCACCTGCACCCTGACCAGCAACGAGAACCAGGCTGTGGCTGACTGGTTTTTAGCCAGCCATGGGGACTTCCAGGGTTATTCCTTTCCGGACTGGTTTCCCGCCTCTGCCGGACCGGCCTGGATGAAGACGATCCTTCCCCACCGTCATGGGCTGGACGGTTTCTTTTTGGCCATTTTTAGAAAAATTTGAGTTTAACATTAAGTTGACAAAAATATCCTAAAGGGCAGGATTTCCCCAAAATTTGTCAAATAGATGATAAAACAGGGCGGGAGGGAGTCCCCGATGCGAGTGCTTGTTGTCGATAACAATGTGGAACTCTGCAAGGTGCTAGAGGACTATTTTGACACACAGCTTGATCTCGACGTGGTTGGAATGGCTCATGACGGGGAAGAGGCCATGAGCCTGATCCAAAGCCTGGAACCAGATGTGGTACTGCTGGACATTACCATGCCCTACTTGGATGGACTCGGAGTTATGGAAAGGCTGCAGACTTTGGGCTTGAAAAAGAGACCTAAAGTGGTTGTAATTACCGCCTTCGGCACCGACAATCTCTTGGCCAGGCTGATGAGCCTCGGCGCAGATTATTTTATGATTAAGCCTTTTCAGCTTGAGATTTTAGCTCAAAGGCTGCGGGAGTTTGCCGCAACTTCCAAAGAGGTGGTGGCTTTGGAGGGGGCAGCGGCGCTGGATACCAGAACCAGTGCGGACCAGACCGTGTTAAGGCTGCTCCACGACATGGGCGTGCCCCCCCATTACAAGGGTTTCTCTTACCTAAAGGATGCTGTGCTGATGTACACCGATGAAGGCTACTTTGTCGGGGGGCTGACCAAGGAGATTTATCCCGCCCTGGCAAAGAAGTACCGCACCACAGCCAGCGGGGTTGAGGCAGCCATTCGCAACGCGATTGTGGCCGCCTGGGAGCATGGCAACACTGGTTTCATCCGCAGGCTGTGCGAACCCTACTGTGAAGAGAGAATGCCCACCAACTCTTTACTGATTGCTAAAATCGCAGAGGAATGCCTGGGTTCCTAGGTGAAGTTGACATTTTTCTCTGGACAGAAGCCCCCCTTGGGGTATATACTATTTATGCGGGGCGTGGCTCAGTTTGGTAGAGCATCGCGTTCGGGACGCGGAGGTCGCACGTTCAAATCGTGTCGCCCCGACCAGACTATTCTTGAACCAGGTGTTGATCTGGTTCTTTTTGTCTATCTAGGATCTCTCCGATTTCAATGGACAGGTTCTCCTGGGCAAAGCTGAAGAATTTGCGCAGCGTTTTTTCCAGGCGCAGGCGGTAGGCCTCGGAATGGTGCGAGCTGCAGATATAGGAGTGGACCTGCTCGGCGGTGACACCGGCCAAGAGGTGGCGCAAAAAGCGCGAGGCATCTCCTAAATAGTATTCTTCAGAACGGATACCCTGATCTAGAAGGTATTCTACATAAGCCGTGAGAAAATGAATTTTTGCGCGTTTGCCCATCGTCTCACCCCTGAACTGGAGGTTTATCAGTGCATATATTGGGAATGTTCCCTGAAGAGATAAAAAGCTGGCTGGAGAGGCGAACTGCTCCATTCCGGGCGGGCCAGATTTTTTCCTGGCTCCACAGGCATGCAGTGGGCAGCTTTGCGGAAATGACCAACCTGCCCAAAGATACAATTGCAGAGTTGGAACGGGCCTTCGGTTCGCCTTGGCCCCTGAAACCGGTTACTGTGAGAACATCAGCAGACGGTACAGAAAAGTACCTGTTTGCCCTGGAGGATCAGGCCACGGTAGAAACGGTGCTGATTCCGGAGGAAAAGCGCCATACCCTCTGCATCTCCACCCAGGTGGGCTGTGCCATGAACTGTTCCTTTTGTGCCACAGGGCAGAGCGGCTTTGTGCGCAACCTGTCTGCGGCGGAAATAACCGCCCAGGTGCTGTGGGTGCAAAACCGCCTCAAAGCCCGGCAACAAAGTATTTCCAACCTGGTCTACATGGGCATGGGAGAGCCGTTGGCCAATTATGAGGCAGTGCTGCGCTCCGTCCGCCTCCTCAACCATGAACAGGGCGTTAACCTCGGAGCCAGGCGCATCACTATCTCCACCTGCGGCTTGGCGCCCCAGATCAGGGAGCTGGCTGAAGAGGATCTCCAGGTCAACCTGGCGGTTTCCCTCCATGCTGTGACTGATGCGGAGCGTTCGCAGGTGATGCCGGTGAACAGGAGGTTTCCCCTGGCAGAGCTCTTTGCGGCCTGCCATTATTATACAGAAAGAACAGGGCGGCGCATCTCTTATGAGTATGCCCTGATCAGCGGTTTTAATGACAGTGCGGAGCAGGCGAGAAGTCTGGGCCGGCTGCTTAAGGGCAGGCTCTGCCACGTCAATCTAATTCCCATTAATCCGGCCGCCGGCCAGAAAAGGCCTGCAGAGCGGCGTGTGATGGAATTTGCCCGTATTTTGGCTGCAGAACACATCCCCGTATCCATCCGGAAAGAGCGGGGTTCCGATATTGACGCTGCCTGCGGCCAACTGCGCCAGAGGCAGCTGCAGGAGTGACTGACTTGAAAGAAGGGTTCAAAACTAGGCTCAGGTCAATAATCGGGGGATTAAAAGGGAAACGCTTGCAGGAAGAAGAAGTTAAGCAAAGCAGGGAAGAGCAGTTTGCCCCTACCAAACGCTACCAGGTGGCCAGGGGGCCCCTGGAGGAATGGGGCAAACAAGGCTATCTTATCTGCAACTCTGAGACGATTCCGCTGCAGCCCGGCTTCTTGGTGGGGAGGGGCATGAGCTGCCATCTTAAGCTCACAGATCCCGGCTGCAGCAGAGTTCATGCCAGTTTCAGCCGGGCTGGGGAAGGCTGGCTGCTGAAGGACAATTCGAGCAGGAACGGCACTTTTCTGAATGGGCAGCCCATTCAGAGTGCTGTGCTGAAAAGCGGTGACAGGATTCAAATTGGGCA
>JGI24708J26588_10000595_pt1 | contig 29282 bp, 27 predicted proteins | sample BioPla1DNA2_FD_26588 | JGI IMG/M metagenome (IMG submission 26588) | reverse complement strand
GAAAGTCTGGTCCAAAAAGAACCCATCATCACCACAGAGATCATCGAGGGAGATCTCCTAAAAAAAGAAAGTAGCGCCCTGGCTGAAAGGGCGGTGGTCAANATAACCGAACCAAGGAATAGCGGGCCGAGCCAATCTATTTTTGATGATGCCCTCATTACNGTGGTGATGGTTCCGGTATTCGGTGAAGACGGACGAGCCCTCGGAGTGATTGCGGGCAGTTTTTTGCTGAACCACGATCAGTGGATCGCCCGGGAATATACCTCACGTATACCGAACACCTACCTCTCCATCGGTGTGGAAGGGGTGCGTATAAGCTCCAATATCCAGACCGAAGGTTTTGCCTGCCCCATGGGCAGCATTCAAGAAAAGAAGCTCGTCGAAACCACCAGCAGCGGTAAAAGGTACCGCGGGAAAATGCTGGTGAAAGACCACTCGGCGCTGATCGTGGTCGATCCGATCACCAATTCCCACGGACAGGTTGTCGGCAATATCGGGGTGGGGGCACCGATCAATATGTTCGAGGAATTTCAAAGCGGCAGCATCAAGGTTATCCTGGCCTTCTGTGCGATTATCTTTCTGGTAGCCCTGGCTTTGGGCGAGCAGGCCTCCGGGGTCATTACCAGGCCGATCTTCGAGCTGAAAGAGCTGGCCGGCAAGGTGGCCCACAGTAATATCGGGCCAGAAGGGATCAGCTGGGAAAATAACAGATCACCGGTGGAGATCGATGAACTGGCCAATAACATGATCGAGATGGCCCGCGCCCTGAAACAGAAAGAGATCGAGGCCCAGACATATGCGCATGACCTGGCCAATGAAAAGGATCTACTGGAGATAAAAATCCAAAACCGGACCCGGCAGTTGGCCCAGCTGGTGGCCGAGCTAAAGACCACAAACAAGTACAAGTCGCAATTTCTGGGCAACATGAGCCATGAACTGCTGACCCCGCTAAACTCCATTATCGGATTTGCGCCTGCTGGGCGATCAAACCATCGGTTCGCTCAATTCCAAACAACTCGATTACATCAACACCATTGTCCTGAGCGCCAATCATTTGATGGAACTGATCAACGACATTCTTGACCTGGTGAAGTTCGATCAGGGCAAAAGCAAACTGGTGCCGGAAATTTTCCCGGTTGAAGAGGTGATCAATTCAATGGTCCTGCTGCTGGGCCCCCAGGCCAGGGAGAAAAAGCTAGCCATACAGGTGGAGCTACAGGATGATCTGCCTTCACCAAACTGGGACAAAAAGAAAATCAAACAGGTCTTGGCCAACCTGCTGACCAATGCAATCAAGTTTACCCCCTCAGGCGGTTCCATCGGTGTTTTCGCCCAGCTGAGCGGCGACAGTATCAGAATAACAATCAGCGATACCGGTATCGGAGTTAAACCGGAGGATCTGGACAAGATATTTCTGGCTTTTGAACAGGCCGAATCCTCCTATACCCGGCTCTACAAAGGGGTGGGCCTGGGGCTGGCCATCAGCAAGAACCTGGTCGAGATCCATAAAGGAAAGATCTGGCTGGAGANCAATGCCAAGGGCGGCACTGACGCCGTTGTGATCATTCCGATCAACCCTTTCATCAAGCTGGAGGTGGATGAAAATGAAAATCAAAATAATGGTTGTTGAAGATGATCTGCCCANCCTGAAGTTGCTGGAGGAGATCCTNACCCAGTCCGATTATCAGGTGNTCAAAGCCACCGATGGCAGCCAGGCCATGGAATTGGTGCAGAGGAAAGCGCCCGATCTGGCGATTGTTGATGTGATGCTACCCACGCTGAACGGTTTCGAAGTGTGCCAGCGGATCCGGGCCATCCCCGAGTTTTCGGCGATGCCGATCATCATTTTAACCGTGCTTAATGAACCCCATCACCGGATCAGAGCTACCGAGGCGGGAGCCACCGACTTTCTCAGCAAGCCCTTTGACCGAATGGAGCTTTTGACCAAAATCAAGTCTTTGCTAAGCATCAGGAACGAATTTATCCACCATGAACATTTTGAAGATATCATCTTCTGTCTGTTGCTGGCGTTGGAAAAAAGAAATTCTTTGATTGTGAACCACAGCCGCCGTGTCGCTAAACTTTCCGAGCAATTCAGTATCAGGTGGGGTTTGCCGGTTCGGGAAGTAAATGATGTTAGAGACGGTGCGCTNCTGCATGATATTGGCAAACTGGCTCTTGATATCCCCCTGGAGCTATATTCCGAGGAAAATAACGAGATCAAAGCAGAGACCCTGAAGCTGAGAAAAAATCATACCATCTTTGGTGACCAGATGCTGGCCCGTTTCCACCGACCTATCGTAAGGCAGATTGCCCGCTCCCACCATGAACTTCTCTCCGGCGGGGGTTTTCCCGATGGATTGAAAGGGGCCCAGATCAATATGCCGGTTCGTATTGTTGCCATCTGCAACCGGTTTGACTTTTTAACCGAAGGTAACTGGTCGAATGCAGACAGGGTCAGCAAGTCCCTGCAGACGATGCAAAAAGAGGTCCGGGCGGGTTCATGGGATCAGGATATGTTCAAAGAGTTGACCGACCTGGTCAACATCTATCTCAGCCTTCCCCCGTCATATAGTTAGGCGTANCTTGGGGAGAGACCTTATTCCCCCCCTTAACGGGAGACGCCCCGCCCCCCTGAGGGAGGAGGGTTGGTATGAGGGTTGGCTTCAGTCCTCCGCCCGGAGCTGCTCCAGCCGCAGGCTGACTTCTTCCCAGCAGCGCAGCAGGGTAGTGAGTTGATGCCGGACGCTGCTCAGGCCCCTATTCAGCTCGCGTAAGCGGTTGAAATCGCCGTATTCATCGGGGTCAGAGAGGAGCTTCTCGTAACGGGCTAGGGATCTTTCGGCTGCCTGGATCTGTTCTTCCAACCGCTGCTGCTCTTCGAGCAGCCGTCGTTCACGCCGCTGCTTCTCCGCTCTCGCTGCCGCTTTGCCAGGGCCTGCCGCTTTCTCTCTGCGACGGCGGCATCTTCTTCGAACGGCTCCTCTTCCGAACAGTTCTCTACGTTCTCCAAGTAGCGCTGGAAGCTGCCTTCGTATATAGTAAGCCGGCCCTGACGTAACTCGAAGACCCGGTTGACCAGATTTTTCAGAAAATAGCGGTCGTGGGAGATGATCAAAAGGGTGCCGGGGTAGCGACGCAAGACCTCTTCCAACTCCTCCAGAGCCGGCAGATCGAGGTGGCTGGTAGGTTCATCCATCAGCAGACAGTTGCCGGGGTGGAGGGCCAGACGGGCCAGAGCAAGACGGCTTTTCTCACCGCCGCTGAGGGCTGGCTGTCTTTTTGAAAACATCGTCGCCGCTGAAAAGGTAGCGCCCCAGGTGGTTGCGGGCCTGTGCCAGATCGAGATCTGAGGCGGCAGTAATCTCGTCGAGGACGCTGCGCTCCGGATGGAGCTGTTCCCGCTCCTGGGCAAAGTAGGCTGTGCTCACCGCGGGGCCCAGACGAATTTGCCCGGCGGTGGGCTGCTCTACCCCGGCGATCATCTTCAGCAGGGTACTTTTGCCCGCGCCGTTCGGCCCGATCAGGGCGATGCGCTCGCCCCAGCGAATTTCAAAAGAGAGTTCTCTGAAAAGGAACCGCTCCCCGAAAGACTTGGCCACCCGTTCGAAGATGATCACCTTCCGCCCGCTGCGACCGGAATAGGCCAAATCAAGGTGAAATCTTTTCTCGGCGTCAGGCCGATGCAGCTTTGTCAGCTTCGCCAGCTGCTTCTGCCGGCTACGGGCCTGTCGCTTGGAACGGCGGTCCGCTTTCGATTCGCGGATCTGTTTCTCGGTGCGATTAATAAGCCGCTGCTGATCCTGGTAAGCCCGTTCCAGACTTTTTTTCTCCACCTCATATTCGCTACGGTAAGCGCTATAGTTGCCCCGGTAGCCCTGAACGCCCGTTCCCTGGAGGGCAAAAATCTGCGTGGCAACCCGGTCGAGGAAAAGGCGGTCGTGGGAGACGACCAGCAGAGTAGTAGCAGAATCGAGCAGGTAATGCTCCAGCCAGGTGAGCCCCTCGAAATCTAGAAAATTGGTCGGCTCATCGAGAAGCAGCAGATCGGGATCGTTTAAAAGCAACGCTGCCAGATCAGCCCGGGCCTTCTCTCCGCCGCTGAAACGCGAGATCGCGATTCAGGTCTGTCGGAGCAAAACCCAACCCTGCGGCGACAGCGTCGATGCGGCTTTCAAAAAGGTATCCGCCCCCGTCTTCAAAAAGGCGGCGGCACTCGCCGTAGCGGGAGAGAGCCCGGTTTAGCTTTTCGCTTCCGGGATTTTGGGCCCGGAGGGCGATCTCCTGCTCAAGATCGGCGATCTCTTGCTGCAGATCCAGAAGGCGGCGGAAGGGCGCTTCCAGGTGGCAGCGCAGGGTTCCCCGGGCCTCCGAGCCCGGCTCCTGCGGCAGATAGCCCACCTTTGTCCCCCGGGCGAGGCTGACTATACCGCTGTCCGGCTCCAGCCGACCGGCGATGATCTGCAGCAAAGTGCTCTTGCCTGAACCGTTCGCCCCGATGAGCCCGGCCCTGTCCCCAGGCTGCAGCTGTAGCGAGACATCCTCCAGAATTACCTCCGCCCCAAACGATTTGCTGATTTCAGTAAGTGTTAATAAAGCCATAACCGCTCCTTTTTAATTCAATAACCTGCCCCCCGCTATGCCATTATATCAACCTGTGCTATAATTTGAAAAACCGATGTTATACTGCCGGAAAGGAGAGCAGCCGTGTTAGAGTTAAAGGAGCTGGAGCTCAAGTTTTTTACAGACAATAAAGAGAAAACTGTTTTGAAGAATATCAACCTTACTTTCAAAAAGGGGAAAATATATGCCCTCACCGGCCCCAACGGAAGCGGCAAGTCTTCCCTAGCGCGGGTGATCATGGGGATCCACCGCCCCACCGCCGGGCAGGTTATCTATAAGGGCGAGGAGATCACTCCGCTGGGGATCACCGAACGGGCCCGCAAGGGGATCGGCTATGCCTTCCAGCATCCCGCCCGATTCAAGGGGCTGCGGGTCACCGATATTCTGGAGATCGCCATGGGGCGCTCCGACAATCATGAATGCCCCTACCTGCGCGAGATGGGCCTCTGCCCCGACGATTACCTTGATCGTCCTCTCGACGACAGCCTCTCCGGAGGAGAGATCAAGCGTATCGAAGTAGCTACTTTGCTGGCCCAGAATCCCGATCTGCGCATCCTCGATGAACCCGAAGCGGGTATTGACCTTTGGAGCTTCGAGCAGCTCACCGCTGTTATCGCCAGAAGCCACCGCCCCGACTGCACTACTATCATCATCTCTCACCAGGAGAGAATCCTGAACATGGTCGATGAGATCATCTTGTTGGAAGAGGGAACAGTGGCGATGCAGGGTGCACGCGACAACGTATGGCCGCTGATCAGGGAGAGCACCCGCTGCACCTGCAGCAGAGATTGTCCCGAAAGGGGGAATTTTTATGCTGACTGCCCTCGATAAAGCGATGCTTGAACAGGTCGCCGATCTTCAGGGGATCCCTACCGGCGCCTACAATATCCGCAAGGACGGCCGAGGTATCGAAAGGCGCTCCGCTCCGGGGATCGAGATCAGGCCGAAAAAAGATCAGCCGGGGATCGATGTGATCGTGGAACCGGGCATAGAAGGCACGGTGCATATTCCTGTCATCATCACCGCCACCGGGCTTTCCGACAAAGTTTACAACACCATCGAGATCGGGGCGGGAGCTGACATCTTGCTCATAGCAGGCTGCGGCATTCACAACCCCGGCCACGCGGAAGCCCGTCACGATGGCATTCACGAGATCGCTGTCCGGCGCGGTGCCACGCTACGCTACCAGGAGAAACATTACGGCGAGGGAGAGGGCGAGGGCCGGCGGATTCTCAATCCGGAGACAATCCTTCTGGTGGAGGAAGATGCTTACGCCGAGCTGGAGCTGATCCAGATCCGGGGCGTGGACGATACCATCCGCAATACGAAGGCCCGCGTCGAGGCAGGCGGTCGCCTGGCTATGTTTGAGCGCCTCCTCACTGACGGCGGGCAGAAAGCGCGTAGTGATGTAGTGGTGGAGCTCATCGGGTCTGAGAGCACCGCCCGGATCGTCTCCCGCTCCGTGGCCCAGGGGAGCTCCAAACAAATCTTTCAGCCCCGCTTGATCGCGCAGGGNCGGGGTCGCGGCCATATCGAGTGCGATTCCATCATCATGGATCAGGCAGTAGTCCGTTCAGTTCCCGAGATCTGGGCGGAAAGCGCCGAAGCNGAGCTGGTCCATGAAGCCACCATCGGGCGGATCGCCGGTGAGCAGCTGATCAAGCTGATGACCCTGGGGCTGTCGGAAGAGGAAGCCGAAGAGAGAATCATCAGCGGCTTCCTCAAGTANAACAGCTTTGCTACATGGGACGGGAAGGTACGTCCCTGGTGTCCCACGGCACGGGGATCTTTCTTTTTAGAGGCGATAGGCTACATGGAAAGCCTCGTGAATCGCCTCAGAGGCCCTGCGGGGGCGGTCGCAATCGCCCACGGCGTAGACCTCCTCCATCATCGGCTTGAGGATCCCTTCCAGCGGATTGTAGGGTTGCGCCCCGGCGGCGATGACGATGGTATCGAGATCCTCCAGCGCTATCTCGCGGCCATCGCTCACCGCTCGCAGCGATCGCTCCCCTACAGCGGTAACCGCCGTCCCTGTCCTGATCTCGACGGCAGGATGGCGATGCAGCCACTGGATCAACTCCTCCCGCATTGAAGGGCTTTGCCCTTCGGCAAGTTCCCCCTCCATCTCCAGGATCACGATCTGGTGATCGCGTTCCGCCAGATAAGCGGCGGTCTCGCAGCCCACGAGGCCGCCGCCGATGATCGCCACTTTGTGTCCGGGCTTAACCTTCTCTTCGAGGATATCCCAGGCAGTGATCACATTTTTGGGATCGATGCCCGACAGGGAGGGGATTGCCGGGACCGCCCCGGTAGCGAGAATAACCACATCGGGTTTTTCCTGCATAATTATCTCCCCGGTAGCCGTGGTCTCCAGGCGAATATCGACCTGCAGCGACTGGACGCGGTGAATCAGGTAACGGAGGATCTCACCGAAACGATCCTTGTGCGGCGTCTTCCGGGCCAGGCGACCCTGCCCGCCCAGCTCGCCGGAGCGCTCGAACAGGACGACCCGATGGCCCCGCTCACGCGCTACCCGGGCCGCCTCCAGACCGCCCGGCCCGCCACCCACTACAACAACCCGGGCCCGACGGCGCGCTTTGACGAAAGGGAATTCAGACTCCTTGCCGGCCCGGGCATTGTAGATACAGCCCACCGGCGCATCGTCGAACAGCAGCGGGTCCGCGCAGAGCTGATTGCACTCGATACAGCGGCGGATATTGTCAACCTGATTCAACTCGATCTTTTTAGCAAAATGTGAATCAGTGATCAGTGCCCTTCCCAGGGAGACAAAATCGGCCTCGCCCTCAGCGATGAGCTGCTCACCGAAAACGGGTTCATGAATCTTTCCCACGGCGATGACCGGCGCCTTTACCTCCGCCTTGATGGCAGCGGCGTAGCCGGACAGGGGCAGGGGCGGGTCGTACATCGTGGGGATGATCGCCAGCGGTGAGCCATAAACCCCACCAGAGACATGAAGCGCATCTACACCCACCTGATCCAGCATGGCCGCAAATTTGCGCCCCTCTTCCGGGGTGATCCCGCCCTCCACGTGTTCATCGGCGTTTATCCGGTAAAGAACGGGGTAATCCTCGCCCACAGCCTTGCGGACAGCTTCGTAAACCTCTAAGGGAAAACGCCGGCGCCCTTCAGCAGAACTGCCGTACTCATCGCTGCGCTGATTGCTGTAAGGCGATAGGAACTGATTGATCAGATAACCGTGAGTGCCGTGTATCTCCACGGCATCAAAACCGGCCTCACGGGCCCGGCGGGCGCCGTGCCCGAAAGCTCNCACGAGGCCCTTAATCTCCTCTATGTTGAGCGCCCGNGGTACATCCNGACATACGGGGCAGGGGATCTCCGAGGGNGCCACCGGNTGAAACCCCGTCGTCCNGGCCGTCGTCTGCCGCCCGGCATGATGCAGCTGGATCGCCGCCCGCGCTCCNTGCTTTTTGATCGCTTCGGCCAGGCAGCGCAGTCCGGGGATAAATTTGTCGGCCCAGAGGCCGATCTGATGCGAGATCGCCTTCCCCTCAGGAGCCACCGCCGCCACCTCGACAATGATCAGGCCAGTGCCTCCCTCAGCACGCGCTTCATAGTAGCGAAGCAGCCTCTCAGTAACAAAACCGTCAGCAGCAGCATAATTTGTGCCCATGGGGGGCATGACCATGCGGTTGCGGATCTTTAGCTTACCGATCATCCCCGGCGAAAGCAGATGCCTGTATCCCGTAGCGGAACCGTCGCCCTTTTCCTGCTCTTTTGTTTTTACCGCTTCTAGAACGCTCTCTTTGATCGCCATCTTCTCCTTTGGTACGGTATTTACCCTTTCCTTATTTTTTCTAATTGCAGAAGGGTTATACCCGTGTGAAAAAGGAGTACCGCGATGAAATTGCCCGGGATTACTCTCCGAAGCACTGGCAACAGGATTTTAAAAGCTCGCGGATAGGGAGATCGTAGGGGCATTTTTCTTCACATTCGCCGCATTCGAGGCAATCGCCCGCTTTGGCCTGCTGGAGCCGGTAGCGTTCCAGGGCCCAATCGTGCAGGTCATAGCGCTCGGAGTAGCGCTGCAGCGTCAGCAGCGAAGGGATATCGATCCCCTGCGGGCAGGGCTGGCAGTAGTCGCAGCGTCGGCAGAAACGAGGGCCGAGAAGTTCTTTCTCTTCACGCAGCTTCCCCTCTTCCCATTCGCCGAGCGCGGCTCCGGAGGCGGCGGCATTTTCACGAACCTCCGCAAGGCTTTTCATTCCTGGGATGGCGGTGGAAAATTGATGCTGCAGGATATATTTTAGCGCGGTGGCAGGACGGCCCAGAACGCCGCCAGCCAGCGGTTTCATGACAATAGTTCCAATATCGTGTTCCTGAGCGTAGGGAAGCAGCTCAGGCAGCGCTTCCTGCTCCACGGTGTTGAAAGGAAATTGCACCGTATCGAAACTTTTCTCTTGCAGCAGCTCCAGCAGCTGGGAGGGAATGTGACCCGTTATACCGACGAAGCGGACCCGGCCCTCCTCTTGGGCCTCTTTGAGCCCCTCCCAGGCGCCCCCAGGAGCAAAAATCCGGGCGATCTTCTCTTCACCGCGCATATTATGGAGCTGGTAGAGGTCGATGTAATCCGTTTCAAATTTGCGCAGGCTAATCTCCACATCCCGCTTCATCTCTTCTTTCGTAAGCACTCCCGACTTCGTCGCCAGGATTACCTCACGGCGGGCGATCATCCCCCGCATAGCGCGGCCGAGCTTCTCTTCGCTGTCAGTGTAACCCCGTGCGGAATCAAAAAAATTGATCCCCAGACGGAGCGCCTCCCGAACCACCGACACCGCCTCTTCGGGAGTGATCCGCTGAAGCGGAATCCCCCCAAAGCCTATTTCAGATACGAGCAGTCCTGTCTTCCCCAGTTTACGGTAGTTCATCTCCTCGTCCCCCTAAGCTGTCTCTAGTTCTGCTGCAAACGGAAATGCAGGAATCAATTGGCGACTATCCGCTGCTATTATCTTAGCACAAGCTGTTGGGCGGCGCCAAAATAGCCGCTGCCCTTTACAGCCAGCCCCGGTAGCGCATCGCCTCAGCCAACCGCTGCACGGCAAAGCCGTACGCCGCTTCCCGGATGGAGTCGCCGCCGCATTTTTCGCGGCCGAACTGGTAAACAGCATGGAACGCTTCCACCATCATTTTTTCGAGGCGCCGGTTCACCTGCTCCAGATCCCAGTAATAGCCCTGCCTGTTCTGCACCCATTCGAAGTATGATGCCAGCACACCACCGCTGTTCGCCAGGATATCGGGGACCAGGACGGCTCCCCTCTCCCCCAGGATCTGCTCCGCCCGAGGGGTAGTGGGCCCGTTCGCCGCCTCTACCACAAAGCGGGCTTTAATCTCCGCCGCATTGGCCGCAGTGAGCTGATTTTCCAGGGCGGCAGGGATAAGGATGTCGCAATCGAGGGTGAGCAGCTCTTCGCTGGAGATCTTCTCTCCCCCCGAAAACCCTTCGATCAGGCCTGTCTTCCGGACATGCTCCAGCAGCGCCGGGATATCGAGCCCATCAGGATGATAAAGGCCGCCGCTGATATCGCAGATTGCGGTAACCCTGTAGCCCTGCTTATGGAAAATCCTGGCGACCTGGCCGCCCACATTACCGCATCCCTGGATGACGATACGGGCCTCCTCGAGCGGAAAATTATACAGCTTGGCGGTCTCCCGCGTGACATAAAAACAGCCCCGGGAGGTGGCCTCCTTGCGGCCCAGGCTTCCACCCACCTCCACCGGTTTTCCCGTGAGCACACCGGGCGTATACTGCCGCGCCAGCTGGCCATACTCATCGGCCATCCAGGCCATTACCTGGGCGTCGGTAAAAAGATCGGGNGCGGGGATATCAACATCGGGNCCCAGCAAGAAACCGAGGGACCGGATATAGCCGCGGCTGAGCCTTTCTTTCTCCAATAGGGACAGTTTGTGTGGATCACAGACTACCCCGCCTTTGCCCCCCCCAAAAGGAACCCCGATGAGAGCGCATTTTAGCGTCATCAGCTGCGAGAGTGCGGTCACGCTTTCGGCAGTGACAGCGGGGTGAAAACGGATCCCCCCCTTGAAGGGACCGAGCACATTATTGTGCTGCACCCGGTATCCCCTGAACAGCTCGACCCCGCCGTGGTCCATCTTCACCGGTATGGAGATCTCCACGGAGCGCATCGGCCGGTTAAGATGCTCATAGACAACGGAGGAAAGGCGGAGTCTTTCGACAGATCTCCGGATCCACTGATCCGCCACCCCGAAACTGTTCTCTTTTTTCTTCACTGCAAGCTGATCCTTTTCCATAATGATCCTCCCATGCTCTCATTCTGACTTTCTCTATAGATTAAACCCCGCCGGCGGCGGAGTCAATAATATTTTTTTAAATGATGTTGAATCAGGGGTGTGGAAACGCCGTATGACGCCGGATGAGGAAGCCCGGGCCTTACCCGGGCTTGATTTCAGCAAGAGCAAGGACTTCCTCTTTGAGAGAGCTCAGTGTCGAGTCCGCCACCGCAGCACTCCCGCCATAGACGGAAAAATAGATTTTGATCTTCGGCTCCGTCCCCGAAGGGCGTATACAGAACCAGGCCCCGTTCTCCAGCCGGTAGTAGAGCACCTTCGATCGGGGCAGCTCCAGAGCCTGCTCCTTTCCGCTGATGAGATCCCAACTCTTACGCTTTTCGTAATCTCTTTTTTCAACAACCTTTTCCCCCGCGACAACAGGCGGTATCCGGTTGAAGGAGCCCATGATCGCCTCCGATTCTGCCCGGTCGGTTAACTCAACAGAGAGAAGATCTTCTCGATAATAGCCGTGCCTGCGGAAGAGCGCTTCCAGGGCTTGCAGCAGATCACAACCCTTTTCCCTATGATAGGCGGCCATCTCGGCAATAAGGAAGGCCGCGAGAACGGCATCCTTGTCCCGCCCAAAAGTGCCGGCCAGAAACCCGTAGCTCTCCTCGTAGCCGAAAATGAAATTGTGCTCGCCGCTTTCCGCAAACTGGGTCATCTCGCCGATATATTTAAACCCCGTCAGGGTCTCCATGGTCTCAACACCGTAGCTCCCGGCAACCTTGCGGCCCAGATCACCCGTGACGATGGTCTTGATCATCACCGCATTTTCCGGCAGACTCCCCCTCTCCGCCAGCCTTCCAAGAATATAATCGAGCAGCAGGGCGCCGATCTCGTTGCCATTGAGGTGACGAAAGCGCCCTTTATGATCGCGCACAGCGCAGCCGACCCGGTCGGCATCGGGATCGGTGGCGAGAACGAGGTCTGCTTCCTCACGGCGGGCCAGCTCCAGGGCCAGCTTAAAGGAGGCGGGCTCCTCGGGGTTAGGCGCCTTCACGGTGCTGAAATGCGGATCCGGGAGCACCTGCTCCTCCACGGGGTAGAGCTCGATGAAAGGGCGCTCGCGGAGCAGGGCGGGTATATGGACCGCCCCGGTGCCATGCAGGGGCGTAAAGACTACCTTCAACCTCTTTGAAGGCCGGGTAAGGGAGAGGGAGCGGATCGCCTGGCGGTAGGCTTCATCGATCTCCGGGCCGATGAAACAAAGCAGGCCCTTTGCCTCCGCCTCTTCCCGGGAGATAGTCCGGACATCATCGAAGATAGCCAACCCGCCGATAGCATCGGTAACTTCATCGATGAGCGGTGAGACCGCCTGGCCTCCATCCGATCCGTAAACCTTGTAGCCATTGTACTGGGGCGGGTTATGGCTCGCCGTGATCACGATCCCGGCAGCGCAGCCCAGCTGGCGTACGGCAAAGGAGAGCTCCGGCGTGGGGCGAACATCATCGAAGATCAGAGCGGTGATCCCGTTGGCCGCCAGAGTCAGGGCGGCGTCGATAGAAAATTCACGCGAAAAGCGGCGGGTATCATAAGCGATCGCCACTTTCCTCTCTGCGGGGGCCCCCTGCCGGCTGTTGATATAGTCGGCCAGCCCCTGCGTTGCCCGGCGCACAATATAGCGGTTGATCCGGTTCAGGCCCGGCCCGATAATACCGCGCATCCCCCCGGTGCCGAAAGTCAGCTCCGTGCCGAAGCAATCCTCAATCTCCTTCTCATCGCCGGCCATCGATTCCAGCAGACGCCTGGTTTCAGCATCGAGATCGGGCCGAGCCAACCAGCGCTGATAGTGCTGCCGGGGAGATAGCGGCGCCGCTGCCGCCACCCGACCGAAATCATCGTCGTAGCGAATAATATCATCCTCACCGAGGTAGCTGCCGCTCTGCACCTCGATCACCTCTAGCGGCTCCCCGCTGCTGTTCTCGAGGCGATGCTTCGCCCCTACAGGGATAAAGACGCTTTCACCTTTTTGCCGCGTTAGCTGCTTCTCCCCCACGGTGATCAGCGCCGTGCCGCACACAATGATCCAGTTTTCGGCGCGATAGCGATGGCTCTGCAGGCTCAGCCTTTTTCCAGGATCAACGGTGATCCGCTTGACCTGGTAACCCTCCCCCAGCTCCAGCACGGTAAAGCTGCCCCAGGGGCGCCGGACAGTAGTGTGACCGTAATACTCTTTCGCGCCTTTCTTTTCGAGCCCGTCGGCCAGCGCTCTCACCTCCTGAGAACGCTCCAACGGACAGACCAACAGGGCGTCGGGCGTCTCCACAATAGCAGTCCCTTCCAGACCCACGGCACCGACTAGGCGTGAACGCGCCATAACCAGGCTTTCGCGGCTATCAAGCAATAGGGTGCGCCCTTCGCAGTAGTTGCCCTGCTCATCCTTCGGCAAAAGCCGGTGGATGGCGGCGAAGTTACCGAGATCGCTCCAGGATATTTCCGCAGGGATCACCACCACCCCATCAGCCTTCTCCATAATCCCATAGTCGATGGAGACGGCAGTTATTTCCCGGTAGGCCGCCTCGAGGGAGCGCTCATCGTCATAATCGATCACCTCCAGGGCCGCTGCCATCTCCGGCAGGTAACGGCGGTAGGCCTCCTGAAGGGCACCGATCTGAAAGACGAAGATACCGCTGTTCCAAAAATAGCGGCCGTCTTCAAGATAGCTCCTCGCCTTTTTTTCATCGGGCTTCTCCACAAAGCGCTTCACCCGGAAAAGAGATCGAGCCAGCTCTTCGCCGCGACAGATGTAACCGTAACCTGTCTCGGGATAGGTGGGCTTGATCCCGAAAGTAACCAGACCATGCTCCCGAGCAGCGCTTTCAGCCCTGCTTAGAAGCGCGTCAAATTTTTCGCCGCCGGCGATGCAGTGGTCGGAGGGAAAAACGGCCATAATTGCGTCGGGGCAGGTGCGGCGCCGCAGATACCAGGCCCCCAGCCCGATGGCCGGTGCTGTATTGCGAGGCTGAGGCTCGCTTAGAAGGGTGATCGCCTCCGGATCATATTCCAGCGCTGCCAGCTGGCGTTTGATCTCTCCCGCCTGATCGCGGTGCGTCACCACAATAATTTTATCCAGCGCTATCCGCGGCGTCAACCTGGCTACAGTTTTCTGCAGAAGGCTCCTTTTGTCGGAACCGAAAGAGAGATATTGTTTCGGATACTGCTCCCGGCTGAGCGGCCACAGCCGCGTGCCGCTCCCGCCGGCCAATATGAGGGCATACATTGAATGTTCACTCCCCTGGAGATCGAGCTCTTCGATCCAGTTTATTAGATCCCTTATTATGTATCTTCACGGGGCGGCGAAGCTGTTCCAGCAATCTCGCTTACCCCCGTATAGCTCTGGTGCGAAGCCAGATGCATCCGGTGCAGAGCCAGCAGCAGGGAAAGCGTTGACTCGCCCCCCTGATTTAAGTTCACCCCGCCCGGCATGAGACCGTCGTAACAGCCTCCGCTGCTGAAATCATAAAGGGGCAGATGCATATCGTTATTCCCGAAGAACCAGTTGAAAGACCAGTCCATAGCGATCTGCCAGCGGTGTTCACCGGTGGCCTGGTAGGCCTGGTAACAGGCGTCGACCATCGCCGCCGCCTCCAGCGGCTGCTGGTCAAATGAAGCCTTCTCGCCGCCGCGGCGATACCAGCCGTCGTTGCCGACGAGAGAGAGCTGGCCGCCNCCGGCATCGGTCTGGATCGAGATCAGCCAGCGGAGCGCGCGAAGACCCGTCTGCAAAAACCGCTTTTCCTGCAGGCTGTCCCCGGCTGCAATGAGAGCCTGGGGAATGCGGGCATTGTCGTAGGCGACGATCTCCTCGAGCCAGAACCATTCTTCGGTTGCCTCCCGGGAAAACTGCTGAAAGAGCCGCCCGCTCAGGGTATTCACCAGTTTACGCACTTCGGGATCGCCGCCGAAACGTTTCAGGTAATAGAGCGATCCGAGGAGCGCAAAGGCCCAGGCGCGCGGTGAAGTGAACGACCCCACCGGTGGGAGGAGCTCCTTGAAAAAATTAGTGATCAGACCCAGCAGCGGCTCCTCTGGGGAGTGGGCGACAGTGTAGCCGAGGGCCCAGATACTGCGGCCATGGCTGTCCTCAGATCCCGCCTCCTCGAGCCAGCGGCGCTGGTAGGAAAGAAAATTGCGCATCCGCCCTCCCTCACTGTTGAAGGCATCGAGAAGAAAGCTGAGGTAGGTCCGAAAAAGCGGTCCGATCTGCTCATCCTTAAACAGGCGCCAGTTCATCACCGTTACAAGCAGAGCCCGGGCGTTGTCGTCGGTACAATAACCCTCGCTGCGGTTGGGCACCGTATAAAGAGCATGTTGAAAGAGCCCGGTATCGTCTGTAAGCGCGCGCAGGTGATCGAGCCTGATCTCGGGCAGAACGGCGCTTTCGGTAACCGCCAGGCTCTGCATCGATTTACGGGCCTCCTTGCTGTAGCCAAACCTCGCCTTTTCAAAGGCCGAGGCGTAGCGACGCGCCACCTCACGCCAGATCATCTTGCGCCCGTACTGGTAAGAGCGTTTGCGCATGCTGCTGCGCAGCGCCTCATCGCCTAACAGCTCGATAAGTTTCTTGCTCAGGGAGTCGCTGTCGCAAAAAGGGACCAGACAGCCGCGATCTTCGGCCAGAAGCTCCTGGGCATACCAATAGGGNGTNGAGACGATAACCTTGCCGCAGGCAAGGGCGTAGGCGAGCGTACCCGAGGTGATCTGATCTTTGTTCACATAGGGGGTAAGATAGATATCGGCGGCGACCAGAAAATCGATGAGCCGCTCCAGGGACATACTGGTTGTAGAAGACAACCTTATCCTGAAGTCCCTTCTCCCGAACCAGCTGCTCCAGCCGGTGACGGTACTGTTCGCCGTAACGGCGCTTCACCTCGGGGTGAGTGGCCCCGAGAATGATATAGAGCACCTCCGGGTATTTTTCCGCCACCTTTTCCATGGCGGCGATGGCATATTCGATCCCCTTGCTCGGTCCGAGCAGGCCGAAAGTGAGCAGAAGAATCCTCCCTTCGGCCTGGAAGCGCTCTTTGTAAAAGAGCGGATCGAGAAAGGGGACATCAGGCGCCCCATGGGGGATCATCATAATTTTATCTTCCGGGACGCTGTAGATCTTTTTTAACAGGCGCACCGCCATCTTAGCCTGCACTACCACCCGGGTAGAGAGCTCGCAGATGCGGCTCATCGTTTTTTTCTGGCCCGGGGTGGGCTCAGCAAGGATGGTGTGAAAAGTGGTCACCACCGGTTTTTTTAGCCCGCGGAGCAGGGAAATGATATAGCTGCCGTCTTCACCGCCGAAAATGCCGAATTCATGCTGCAGGCAGACCACATCGATGGGCGAAACATTGATAAAATCGGCCGCTCTCTGGTAATCGCCGCGATGCTGATCGCGGATATGAAAGCTGACCTCGCTGCTGTATGGATAACCCTGCGGCCTATTGTTCAAAGCGATCACTTCAAAACAATCCTTTTCACCTTGGGGATGGCCTTCATGGTAGATCTTCCGGAAATTATCCGTCAAGTCGGCGGTGTAGGTGGCGATACCGCAGCGGCGCGGCGGATAAGTGGAGATAAACGCAACTTTTAACGGCTTAAAGAGATTGCCGATAAGCATGGTCACACCCCTTTATAATTAATTCCTTTTCTTCTATCCTTAACCTTTCCCTATTTCCCTTTTAAAAATAATCTGCCGGTAGAGCTCGAGATAGCGCTTCACCATCGTCTCGACGCTGAAATTATCCCTCACATGGGCGCGGCAACGGTGCCGATCGATATCCTTAAGCAGCGCAAGAGCCGCCTTTGCCTCTTCAGGGTGCTCCAGCAGAATGCCGGTCTCTTTATCGAGGATCAGCTCCGGCATGGAACCGCGGTTGCAGGCGATAACAGGCGTGCCGCAGGCCATCGCCTCCACTACGCTCAGACCGAAGGGTTCATCAAAATTGATCAGATGCAGCAGAGCCCGGGCGCCTCCCAGAAGGGCGCCTTTCTCCGCGGGGCCTACCGATCCAATATATTTAATCCTGTCGTTGTCGAGATAGGGAGCGACGGCGCGATCATAATAAGCGCGATCCTGGATGATCCCGGCGATGATCAGCGGCAGATCGGCCTGACGAGCCAGCTGAACCGCCTCAGCGGCCCCTTTATCGGGATGAATCCGCCCGAAAAAAAGGAGATAGCGCCCCGGATCGCCACAAAAAGGGAACTCCTCCACGGGGATCCCATGATGAATCGTGGCGCTGTAGTCGAGCCCGGGATGGCGATCGGCATCGCTGATGGAGACATAGTGCACCCGGCGATTGTATTTGCGGTAGACGGGGATGATCCGGGGTGAAGAAAACCCGTGGATCGTGGTCACTACCGGAGTATCCACCAGCTTTGTATAGGTAAGCGGCAGAAAATCGTAGTGGTTGTGGATGAGGTCATAAGAGCCCGCTTCTTCAAAAAGGGCGGCAATATGCAGGGACTCCCACACCTTTGGATCGAGGGAGCGATCTTCGGCATAGGGCCGCGGCGCCACCGCCCGGAGGCGGGCTCCGGTCTGCGAATCGGCGGTGGCATAAAGGGTGACATCGACGCCCTCCCGCACAAGGCCCTCGGTGATCCAGGCAGCCACCTGCTCCCAGGGGCCGTAATGACGCGGCGGAGTGCGCCAGGCGATGGGAGACAAGATCGCTATTCTCATGCCGCCGTCAAGCATCTCCTTTTTCCGAAGGGCATTCATGCAGGAGATAATTTAGAAGGTCGTTAAGATTGGCGATGGCCAGGCAGACGCTGCTGTCGGCAGCCCCATAATACATCCGCAGCTCGCCGGTGGACTCGTTCACCACCGTCCCCGTGGGGAAGGTCACCCCGGGGACATCGCCGACCCTTTCATAGGGCTCGCGCGGCCCGAAAACCCATTCCTCACTGCGCCGGATTGTTTTCCAGGGCTGCTCCAGATCCAGCAGAGCCAGGCCGACGCGGTAAAGAGCGCCCGAAACGGTCATACGCACCCCGTGGTAGATGATCAGCCAGCCCTCGCTCGTTTCAATCGGCGGCGGCCCCAGGCCCACACGGGTGCTGTCCCAGCGGCCGGGGCGCACGGGGATAAGGATCTTGTGGTCACCCCAGTATTTTAGATCAGGTGAAAAGGAGATCCAGATATGTGCCTCACCGCGGATAATCGGGCGGTGAATGAGCACATAGCGATCGTTGATCAAGCGCGGAAAAAGAGAGGCGTCTTTATCCTCCGGCGGCAGCATCGCCCCTTTACGCACAAAGCTGCGCAGGTTTTTTGAGAGGGCCAAAGAGACCATGGGACCGTCCTTGGAAAATGAAACGTAGGTTACGGCATACTCCTCCCGCTCCGGCAGCCAGACAATGCGGGGATCCTCGATCCCCCACTGCTCTTCGTTGCAGGCGGGGTCGGGCTCAAGGGTTGGCTCTTCATCGATTTGCCAGTTGGTAATGCCGTCCCTGCTGCGAGCGAAGGTGAGGTGAGAGTAACCGCGCATATCCTCGATGCGGACGAGCAGGCAGGTTTCCCCGTTATGCTGCACCGCACCGGGATTGAAAGTCGAATTGGCAGGATAAGGCCAGCGTTCAGCGGAAAGGATGGGGTTGCCCCCAAAACGGGTGAAAAGACGCCGCTGATATTCAATCTTGGTCATCGCCGGGATGCTCCTTTTTCGTAAATTTTAAACTGGTGTGGTGTAGGCTTGCCTAAATAGCGTGATTAGGGTGGTTGGCCGGACCCAAAATTAATAATTCGGGTTGCCGTTGTGCTATTAATATTTCTCCTTTTTACTGTCAAAACCCTTCTTTTTCTGGCGGGGAAGGGCGGCTTCGCGCTGCTCTTCTTCCCGCCGCCTCCCCGGCGGGCTAGCCAGTGGGGCTGATTTTCCAGAGAACACCGCTCTTGGGAATAGCATTGGGCGCCATGCCGGTAAATTCTACTACCCCAAAGTCGAGCACATAAAGAGCGCCGCCGTCGGGTTCGAACTCAAGATCGATGATCCGCTTGAAGCCGCCGCCGCTGCGCCCGAAGCGGGGCTTCTCCCGGTTCTTGACGAACCAGCTGTATTTGCCTGTCTGGGGATCTATACTGATCACCCCTGTGGGGACCAGGTCCTTCAAGTTCTCGGTGAGCGGCTGCGCATCGCCGAAAACAGCCACAAAAAGCCCCTTATCCGGAAAGCGTTCCGGGGCGCAGGCCAGTTTCATCGGAGAATAATGGGGCGGCAGCGTAGCTAGTGGCGGCTCTACCGGCGGCGGATCGACAATGAGGGGGCGGCGATTCATCCCCCTTTCCGAGGCGAAGAGCGGCTCGGTCAGGGGCAGCCCCCCCGCAAAATCGGGCCAGCCGTACCAGGCACCCGGTTTTAGCTTTACCACCCAGTCGGGCGAATGCTTAACCGCTCTGACGCCGCGGTCATCGTAGCCCAAGTTCGTTGCGTAAAGTTTCCCCCCGCCATCCATCGCCAGCCCGTAGGGATTGCGCAGACCGTCGGCATAGACAGTCAGNTTTTTGCTTTTCAGATCGAGGCGGTGAACCGCCCCGCTAGCCGGCACCGTCGCCTGCAGCCTTTCTCCCCCGGAACGTATCATGCCGTAGGGAGCAAAGGCGCCGGTGCTCTTTTTATCCGCCGGCTCGGCTGTGCTCAGATCGAGAGCCTCGTAATTTTCCCCCGTGAGGGTGAAGTTGCGGGAGGGAAAATCATGAAAGCGGGGGTAGCGCTCCGCCCAATCATAAACAAAATTATCGGGACCCACCACCCCGGCATTAGTGGCGGTACCCTGTCCGAAATAGAGCGCACCGTCGGGACCAAAAAGAAGATCATTGTTCTGGTGATCCCCCAACGAAGGCAGCCCGCTGACGAGATCCTCCCGCTCATCGCTTTCAAGATCGAGGGCGGTGATCTTGCCGCGGTGGGAAAGGAACAGCGAGCCCTCTTTTAGAGCGATACCGTTGATCGGGCCGTTGAAACCGTTGGCAACTTCTTCGACAGAGCCGGCCGGCGAGATCCGCAACACTCTAGCTTCTGTCTCTTTCGGGCCGTAGGCATACCCCGATTCGGCCACATAGATCTCCCCAGCGGGGGCTATCGCCAGGGAAGTAGGAAAGGTCAGCCCCTTGGCCACCACCTCCGCCTTGTAGCCAGGCGGAATCTTTAGGGCCCCGGGGGAGGTGCTTACCGCTGCCCGGAGCAGAAAGGGCGTCAGTACCCCCGCCGCCAGTAGAAGGGCGGCGGCGTAGCGGGTCCGCGCCGGGGACTGCACCCCGCTGAAGCGGCTGTAAAGCAGGGCTGTGATGATACCATGGAGAGTAAAAGCCAGCAAAGGCATCCAGTTATCCAAGGGGCCGGCGGTGAGGGGCGGAAAACCCAGAAGCACCGGAACCAGGAGGAGCGGCCCCGCCGCCCAGAGCAGAAAACCGAGGATCGCCCCTGCCAGCACGGCGGCATAGAGCCTCAACGGGCGACGGCCGACGATGGCGGAGTAGAGCAGACCGCCCAGCGCCCCGATAATAAGCAGCACGAAAAAACCATGAACAAGGCCGGCTTTTGTGAGCAGTAAACCGAGAACAGGTAGCTGCCAAGCCCCCCACAGGATCAGAGAGCCCGCCAGCGCCCCGATCAGACCCGCCAGGACACCCTGCAGTAGATAAAGGTAGCGCTTCATCTTCCCGTCCCCTTTGTCTTCCTGTTATAGCTTTATTTTTTTCCAAAGGAAAATATTTATCCCGGGGGCGGGAAGTACCGGATCAGCCGAAGAAGAGGCGCTGGATCATCTCAAAATTGCGGCGAATGTTCTCCGCACCCCGCACCGGACCCATATGGCCGGGCAGCAGGAGCTCCAGATCTTCCAGCCGGGAAAGGGCGGCCACACTGTTGCCCAGTGCTTCGAAGTCCCCTCCTGGGAGATCGGATCTGCCGATGCTGCCGTCAAATACCGTATCACCGGTGAGCAGGGCCCCTTCCTCAGGAAAGTGGAAACAGAGCGAACCAGGTGAATGACCCGGTGTCTCGAGCACTCGGATCTCATCGCCCCCCTCTCCCGCACCGGAGCCAGCAGCAAGTTCACCGGTGGAAAGGAAAAAGTCCGGGGTCAGCGAGGCTGTCTCCAGCGAGCCGGCGGCACGTGCGCGCTGCTCCAGAGCTTCCAGGAAGAAAGCATCCTTCTGGTGGATCCCGATCTTGGCTCCACTGCTATCGCGAATTATCCCCGCCGCCTCCACATGATCGGGATGCCCGTGTGTACATAGGATCAGCTCGATCTCTTCTAAGGCGATCCCGTCCCCGGTGATAGATTCCTTCAATATTTCCAGACATCTCTCGCCCGATTCGTTGCGTATGTGGCCCGGATCGATGAGGATAAGCTGCTCCCCCCGGTAGATATAGCTGTTGCAATTGTTTCCGTATCCCTGCCAGAAATAGGCGTAAAAACGTTCCGTCAGGCGCATCCAAGTCCCCCCAAAGCATCAATTTTAACAATATATTATCATAAAGCGCCGGTAAAGATAAAGTTTGGTAAAATATTGTGGCGCCCCTACGGCAATTTATTATCCGCTCCAGGGCAAGACTATTGATCGGGAGAGTGAATTGTTATAAAATGCGGGGCAAAGGAAAGGCCTGTCAATTATTAATGATGAGGTGAGCTAATGGCTGAGATAACTGCGATCAGTGAAGCTGAGTTTGAAGAACAGGTGATTCAGGAGAAATTGCCCGTCCTGGTCGATTTCTGGGCGCCCTGGTGCGGCCCCTGTAAAATGATTGCACCGATTTTGCAGGAACTTTCTGCCGACTACCAGGGGCGCCTTAAAATTTTCAAGGTAAATGTGGACGATAATCCCGGACTGGCCTCCCGCTTTCAGATTATGGGCATCCCCTCACTACTTCTCTTTAAAGGGGGCACGCTGGCAGACAGCTTTACCGGAGTCATGCCTAAAAAGATCCTGTCGGACAAGATTGAGCCCCACCTTTAGTCGGGGCTGCAGTCCAGAACAGGAGGGCGGCCCCCTGGAAAATGCCCGGGAATGACGGCAATTTAACCAAATTACCAATTCTGAAAGGATTTTGAAACAAAAGAGAGAAGTTGTTCTTAAAATCTGAGTAGGAGGCGGTTTCTTATGGAAAATTCCCTATTTTCCGTTCCGGTTAAAGTACGCTACTACGATACCGATCTCTCGAGGGCCGTCTATTTTACCAATTACATTAAGTGGTTTGATTCCATTGCCCTACCTGATTTTACGGAAGCGCTCGGTATTGACTGGCGGGCGTTTATCGAAGAAGATGTCGACGCCGTGGTTGCTCATGTTGCTTTCGACTACAAGGCTCAATGTTTTCTTGACGATGTTGTCCATATCCATATAACCGATATCGAACTGGGGCGAAGCAGTATGACGATCTACGGCGCCCTGTTCAAGGAAGAAACCTTGATTGCAGAAGGAAAATATGTCTACGTCTTTGTTGACTTTACGACGCGCAAGTCCCAGCCGATCCCCAAAAATTTTAAGAGCAAAATCGAGGCTTATATACGCAAAAAGAAGTGCTGAAAACCGTCAGAAAGGTCCGGGAGCCGGATTCTCCCGGGCCTTTCAATCCAGCACCCCCAGCCGGCGTAACCACCTGCAAAGCCGGTAAGAATACTGTGCGCCCCTTCCCCCGTCCCAGAGCAATTCTGAGGCGATTTTCTGATAATCCCGTCGCTCCGCTCTGAAATCGGAGAGATAAAGAGCGAGCAACCCCTGGACCACAGAGCGATGAAAAGAAGCATGCGGCAGGGTCGAAATCTTCTGAAGCGCTTTTCTTAGAAAAAGAGAGAGCCGTTCCCCCACCATGGCGGGGGAGCGGTAGCAGGCTACAAAATTAAAGGCGTCTCCGCGGATATCCGCTTCCAGTTCAACCCAGTTTTCTAGCAATATATGCAGGCCGCATACCCAGGGGAAATATGCCTTGACCAGCTCTCGCCGCTCCTGCCCGCCGCTTTGCGGAGAGGTGGCCAGACCGAATAGAGCAAAAAGGGCCAGGGGAGAAGCGCAGGCGGCGGCGTATTCCCACCAGTGAAGCGATGGTGTCACCGGAGCCGCCTTCTCCCTGAACCAACGTTTCAACCTACTGCTCCTGGCCCCCGGATGAAGCCGACTGTAGATCTGCAGATCGCTGTAGAGCGTAGCAAATTTCAGGATCTCCCGCTCCACCTCCGGATAACCGGGAAGCGCGGCGACGCAGGTGCGGCATTCCCTCACCAGCGCTTTCAGATAACCTCCATCGCGCTTTGCCGGGTAGAAGCGGTAGTAATCCTGCTCCCTCATCGGGCCGCGCGTCAGCGCTGCCGGTATGGCCAGGTAAAGATAGCGAAAGGCTGCTTCGCTGTAAGCGCCGCCGCATTCACAGAGATTCCCAAGATAGCCGCCGATCGTCTGCAACGCTACGAGCAGCGCCACCAGTTTTTTTTCATAGTGAGGATTGAAATTGTAAAGGGCGTAAAAACAGCCTTTCTGAATACGGAAGCGCTTCCGGGAAATCCCGGCCCAGGCCTGCTGAGAAAGCGGCCATTCGGCATGGATGGCGTGCTGTTGCCACCGGCTCAGCTCCCGGGAAACCTGGGGCAAAACGGCGGTGAAGAACCGGATCAGGGAACGATCAGGGGCAGTTTTGACGCTTTTAGGCAGCAATTAATTTAAAGCTCCTTCCGCTCATTTTAGATCCGACCNCCTNCTCTTTNCCCCACCCCATNCCAGATCAAGAAGGAAATAGCCGCACCGGTACTGATGCGGCTATCAAAATGGGCAGTGCCGATCCTTTCAGCCGGCCCGACTACTCCTCCGGGCTCTGTTCCCCTTCGCCCTCCTCCGGCGGCGTCCCCTCTCCACCCAAAAATTCCGGGGAAGAGAGCATCTCCTTCCCTTCCGCCGATGTTCCAATCTCATCGCGGATATAGCGGTAGAAAATCCATTCCGCCACACCGATCACCGCAGCGGTAGCAAGGACAGCACCGGCACCGATAGGTTGACGCACAAAAGAGCTTCCCAACGCCAGGATCACAATTGCGATAATAAAATTGGCAATCGCCGTGAGCAGTACGCCCAGGCGTGGCAGCAGGTAAAGATCGCCAGCAAAATAGAGAACTGCCGTCGTAACAAGGGCGATCACCAGGGAGCTGCCCATCGGTACTGCTGGGAGGAGAAGGTGGCTAAAAAATATCATCGTAATCGCAGCAATGTAAATGAATTTGATTAACAGCGGCCTGACGTGATCCAAAAGATCACCCCCCTTCTTGATCATCGATCAATAATTTCCCCGAGTGGGGAGGCAATCATGCACCGGAAAGGGTGCTATTGCCCAATTTTTGATAACAGCGCAATATTTTTCGGCCTGAAGCAGGTTAAATATGGTATCTGTCGAATATTAAGTATTTACAGATCAACGTCGAAAGGGGGTGTTCGGGTATGTCCCGGGAAGAGATCGGCAGCGTGAAACATTACTACAGCAAAATTTCTGTGGCTATAATCGAGTTGTCCGCTCCCCTGCGGGTTGGGGAAAAGGTTACTATAGTGGGCCCCAAGACAGAGTTTGCCCAGGAGATCNGCTCGATGCAGGTAGAGCATCAGAATATCACTTCGGCTGATTCGGGCGATCTGGTAGGCCTGAAAGTAAAGGAGACGGTCAGAGAGGGAGACCGCGTTTTTCTTGTAGAGGGTTAGGCCGCGCCTGGTGGCACCGTCGCCCGCCCGGCGCGATCTATTTATCGCGATCTGAAGGTGACCGGAAAACTGAATTCCTGTCACCTTTCTTTTTCCCGCCGCCCCCTTTCAATGTAGCTTTTTACAGGATTTTGCTGCAACCGCGCTTAAACCGGAAGATCTTGTTGAACCGCGGCAGGAAAAGCCCGGTCAATCTTGAACTTTATTGAGCGGATCCTATAAATTTAGAGACGGCGGTGGGTAAAAGATGTGGAATCAAAAGTGCGAGGCGATGCCCTGTGAAAAACTGGCCCGGCTGCAATTTTTGCGGCTAAAGCAAACCCTTGAGGCGGTCTANCAGATGGTGCCCTACTACCAAAAGATCTTCCGGGAAATAGGCGCGGAACCGGGCGATATTCGCTCGCTGTCAGATCTGGCAAAGCTCCCCTTTACNGTGAAGGATAACCTGCGGGACAACTATCCATACGGTCTTTTTACCGATGCCTTGAACGGTGTAGTACGGCTCCATTCTTCCTCAGGTACCACGGGGCAGCCCACGGTNGTCGGCTACACCCGGAGCGATCTGGAGATCTGGGCGGAGCTGATGGCGCGGGCCCTCGCCGGTGCCGGGGCGGATCGCAGCTCCGTTGTCCACGTCGCCTACGGCTACGGCCTTTTTACCGGTGGTCTGGGGGTCCATTACGGGGCGGAAAAGCTCGGCGCCACCGTAGTCCCCTTCTCCGGCGGGCAGACGCGGCGCCAGGTGCGCATGATGAAGGATCTCGGCAGCACTCTCCTCGCCTGCACCCCCTCCTACGCCCTCAATATCGCCGAGACCATGGAAGAGATGAAGATCGATCCCGGTGAACTTCAGNTGCGCTCGGGCCTCTTCGGGGCCGAGCCGTGGTCGGATAAGATGCGCCGGGTGATCGAGGAGAAGCTTCACATTGACGCTTTCGATATCTACGGGCTCAGCGAGGTGATGGGGCCAGGTGTAGCCTACGAATGCGCAGCTAAGTGCGGGCTGCATATCCCCGAGGATCATTTTATCGCCGAGATCATCGACCCCGAAAGCGGCGCGATTCTGCCGGAGGGCTCCACCGGCGAGCTGGTCATCACCAGCATCACCAAGGAAGCGCTGCCGGTAATACGCTATCGGACCCGTGATATTACTTCGCTCACCCGGGAACCATGCCCCTGCGGGAGAACTCATCTGCGAATCAATAAGATCAGCGGGCGAACCGATGATATGCTTATTATCCGCGGGGTCAATATCTTTCCTTCTCAGGTTGAAAGCATTCTCCTCGACATCGGGGAAACGGAGCCGCATTACCAGCTCATCGTCGATCGCGAGGGCGCTCTCGACACCCTGGAGATCCGGGTAGAGCTGACGGATCAGATGTTTTCCGATAAGGTGAAGGGGCTGGAAGGCCTGGAGAAACTTATCCGCGAGGAGATCGCCAACCTCCTCGGCATCAGTGCCGCGGTGAAGCTGGTGGAACCGAAGACAATTCCCCGCAGCGATGGAAAAGCACAGCGGGTCATCGACCGGCGGAAGATGCGCTAAGGCGGGGTGACCTCGCCGGGAACAAAACGGTAGCCATCATAAGGAGGGGCTAATCATGGTGAAGCAGATCTCTGTATTTTTGGAAAATAAATGTGGACGGATTACCCGTCTTTCCAGAGTGCTCGGTGAAGCCGGGATCAATGTCCGGGCTCTCTCTATCGCCGACACCTCTGATTTTGGAATACTGCGGCTGATTGTGGACCACCCCGATAAAGCCTGCCGCGTTCTGCGCGAAAAAGGTTTTATGGCCTCAGTAACCGAAGTGATCGCGTTGGAGGTCCCCGACACACCGGGAGGGCTGGCCGAAGCGCTCTCCCCTCTGGAAGAAGCAGGGATCAACATTGAATATCTCTACGCTTTTGTCCAAAAGCGGACCGATGATGCCCTCATCCTGGTCCGCGTCGATAATATCGAAGGAGCGCTGGCGGTTCTTAAAAAATATGACATCCCCGTCATCGACAGTGAACGGATCTATGCTCTCTAAAGACAGCAGGCCACAGGAAAGTTAGGGCCGCGCCACCCGGGCGAGCCCAAACAGTATCGCTGCACTCCACACAGAAAAGGAAGGATCAATTGACGTCATCTACCACCAAACTCATGTCTGGAAACGAAGCCATCGCCCGCGGTGCCTACGAGGCCGGCGTCATCGTGGGTACAGCCTACCCGGGTACCCCCTCCACCGAGATTCTGGAGCAGCTCTCCCGCTTTCCGGGGCTGCGCGCCCACTGGGCACCCAACGAAAAGGTGGCCCTGGAGGTGGGTATCGGTGCCTCGCTGGCGGGAGCGCGGGTGCTGGTGGCGATGAAGCATGTGGGAGTCAATGTAGCCGCAGATCCGCTGATGACACTTTCCTACACCGGCGTCGGCGGCGGCCTGCTGCTTGTGAGCGCCGATGATCCGGGGATGCACAGCTCCCAGAACGAACAGGATAACCGCCACTATGCCCGCCTNGCCAAGATCCCGCTGCTGGAACCGTCCGACAGCCAGGAGGCCCGGGATTTTGTTATCGCCGGGCTGGAGCTGAGCGAACGTTTTGACACGCCGGTGCTGCTGCGCACCACCACCCGCATCTCACATTCGCGCAGTCTTGTAAAAACAGGCGTGAGAAATGAAATAGATCGCAAAGGCTTTCAAAAAGACCCCGCCAAGTATGTAATGATCCCCGGCTACGCCCGCCGCCGCCGCCCGCTGGTGGAGAAACGCCTGGCGGNGCTGCGCCGGGAAGCGGAAAGATCTCCCCTGAACCGGACTGANGGAGAGGGCACTGCCCGGGGCTTTATCTGCTCCGGGATAACCTACCAGTATGTCAAAGAGGCGCTGCCGGGGGAACGGATCTTGAAACTCGGGTTCAGCTATCCCCTGCCCGAAAAAATGATCCGCGATTTCGCCGCCACGGTGAAAGAGATCATCGTCGTGGAGGAGCTCGATCCCTTTCTCGAGGAGCAGATCCGGGCGCTGCTGCCTGGTGTGCCGGTAACAGGAAAACAGCTTTTCCCCGCAATCGGCGAGCTCAGCGTGAATCTGATCCGGCGGGGCACCGCCGGAGAGGGCAGTGTCGCCTCTGGAGACCCCCCCGAAACAACAGAACTCCCCGCCCGCCCGCCGCTCCTCTGCCCCGGCTGCCCTCACCGNGGCGTCTTCTACGTGCTGCGCAAACTGAAATTAACCGTGCCNGGAGATATCGGCTGCTACACCCTGGGAGCGTTGCCGCCGCTTAAGGCGCTCCATACCTGCATCTGCATGGGTTCCGGGATCGGCATCGCTGTGGGGATGGAGCGGGCCGACCCCGCTGCTGCGGCCAGCACGGTGGCGGTAATCGGCGATTCCACCTTCTTCCATTCGGGGATCACGCCGCTCGTCGATCTGGTCTACAGCGGNAGNAGGACCACGGTGCTGATCCTCGACAACCGCACTACCGCCATGACTGGTCACCAGGATCATCCCGGTACCGGAGTTACCCTGCAGGGAGCGACGCGGCCCCCCATCGATATCGAGGCGCTCTGCCGCGCTGTGGGGGTACGGCGGGTCTTCACCGCCGATCCGCTGCAACTCCGGGAGCTGGAATCCCTGATCAAAAAAGAGCTCACCGCCGGAGAGCCATCGGTAATCATAGCCCAGCGCCCCTGCGTCCTGCTCGGGCGAACCCCGTCGGCGCCTTTACGCATAGACGCGCAAAAATGCCGCGACTGCGGCCTCTGCCTGGCCCTGGGCTGCCCAGCCCTGAGCCGGTTTGGTGATTGCGCGAGCATCGACCCCCTGCTCTGCAACGGCTGCGGCCTCTGCTCGCAGGTCTGCCGACACGGCGCTATCGGTGCTACTATCCCGGAAGAAGGTGACAGCAATTAAGAAAACAGATCTGCTCATCGCCGGCGTGGGCGGCCAGGGAACCCTGCTCACAGGGAAGATTATTGCCGCTGCCGCCCAGGAAGAAGGATACGATGTAAAAACCTCAGAGACACATGGCATGGCCCAGCGCGGCGGCAGCGTGGTCATCCATGTGCGCATCGCTGACCGGGTCTGCGCACCCCTTGTTCCGAAGGGGGAAGCAGATTTTCTGCTCGCTTTTGAAAAGTTGGAAGCGCTGCGCTTTCTACCCTGGCTTTCACCGGAGGGAATGGTTGTCGTCAACTGCCAGGAGATCAAACCGCTCCCCGTTCTCATCGGGGCAAGCACTTACCCGGAGGGGGTTGCCGGAAGGCTCCGGGCCCGCTCCCAGCGGGTTATCCCGGTGGACGCCGCACAGATGGAACCCGTCCGCCGCCACCCCGCACGGCTAACGTGCTCCTTCTAGGCATCCTGGCCCGGCAACTCGGCCTTCCCCAGGAAAGCTGGCGAAGGGCGATCTCCCGCTCGCTGCCCCCGCACCACCACCGGATCAACCAGGAGGCCTTCGACGCCGGATGGTCCTTTCAGCCAGCCCGGCAATAAATGCAACTTTGGGGACGTACCTGTTTGTTGCATTTATCTCCTCCGCAACAGCTGTAGAGGCACATAGTATTTGCTGTAGCGCCTCCCTCCCTGATCCTGATAAACGCCGCCGTCATCGGGAACCATGACTGTGGCCCGCCGGGTGATCCGGCTGATGAT
>JGI24708J26588_10000594_pt1 | contig 29347 bp, 26 predicted proteins | sample BioPla1DNA2_FD_26588 | JGI IMG/M metagenome (IMG submission 26588) | reverse complement strand
CCGGGCAGCCTCCCTGGGGGCAGCCTTACAAATGCTGAAAAAAACATTTTTCTCTTTCCAGCCCAATGCCGTCTCTGTCCAGGCTTTGCTGAACCTGGGTTTAACCAAAACAGACTACCTCATTGTACTTTTAGGCAGTCTAGTTATTCTGGGGGTAGGTTTTGCCCAGGAAAAAGGCAAAGCAATCAGAAAGACCCTGGAACAAAAAAACTGGGCTGTGCAGTGGTCGCTTTTAATGGCAATGCTTTTGGTGTTAGTTTTTTTCGGCATTTACCGTCAAGGCTTTATTGCCTCTGAATTTATTTACCAGCAATTCTAATCTGTTACGGTTGAGGTAAGAATGATGACATCAAAACAGTGGTTACGGATGTTTCTCTTTTCCCTGATTTTAATTGCACTGTTGATCTGTGTCTTTAATTATGTCACAGATCCTTTTGGTGTTTTTGGCGATCATTTTTTCCAGTGGTACTCCTTTAATTTCACCAAAAATCCGCGTGTAGCCAAAATAGCTTACCTGGACAGACTTCACGAGCAATATGACTCCTATATCATCGGCAGTTCCTCCAGCAGTTCTTTTTCCGTAGAACTGCTGAATGAATATCTGGATGCCCGTTTTTTTAACTTATTTATGTATGGTGCTTACATTGCCGATGTAACCAAGACTGTGCAGTACATTGCCGAGCACTATGAAGTAAAAAATCTGGTTTTAAATTTGGGTGTGGTTAATGCGCAAAAATACGATAAGGGTTCAGACCTTTTAACCGACATCCTGCACGCCCGGACGGAAGGTTCCTCACTACTGAAGTTTTATGGTAAATATTTGTTTGCCAACCCCGCTTACGGCCTGGAAAAAATACAAAGTTTTAAACGTGACCAATACCTGCCGCAAAATTTTGACGTCTTTCAGGTAACAACCGGGGCATACGACAAATCCTTACGGGATATAGAACGAATCCAGGCTTTGCCTGATTACTATGAAAAATATCCTGTCTTTTTAAACTACCCTCAACGTGAATATGAACTTGATTACCTTGATGACTTTATTGCGAGTGTGGCTGAAATTAAAAACCTGTGTGAAGAAAAAAATATTAACCTGGTGGTAATTTTCTTTCCCTTGTACTCTGAGCATGCCCGCTACTATAACCCGGAGCAGGTGGAAGAACTCTACACCAGACTTGCCGCCATCACCCCCTTTTGGGATTTTTCCCTGCATCGCCTCAGTACAGATCCACGTTTCTTTTATGATGAAACGCACTTTCGCAATGCCTTGGGGGATATGGCCCTGGCTAAAATCTTTGGTGACGAAAATAAATATTTCCCCCAGGATTTTGGTGTCTGCGTCACCCCTGCCAATGCCAGGGAACAAGCGGCCAAATACAAAACTGAATATATTTTCGATGACAGTAACTATACCGTAGAGGTACCTGTTCTAATGTACCATCATCTGGCGCAAACATCAGATGGTCCCCTCATTGTTTCCAAAGAACAGTTTGCAGCACAAATTGAAGCCCTGGCAGAAGCCGGTTATACGTCGGTTTCTTTGCAGCAATTGGTTGATTATGTGGAAAAAGGCAAAGAATTGCCCCCAAAACCGGTTGTGATCACTTTTGATGACGGCTATGCCAGCAATTACGAAATAGCTTATCCCATCTTAAAAGAATACGGGATGAAAGCAACCATTTTTCCCATCGGTTCCTTAATCGGTAAAAATACGTATAAAAATACCCCGCATGCAATTTATCCCCATTTTGATTATCGCCAGGCGCGGGAAATGGCGGCTTCAGGCTTAATAGAAATCCAGAGTCACTCCTACGATATGCATCAAAGCCAAAAATACGAGGGTGAAACCGCCAGAGTGGCTATGCAACCTTTACCGGGAGAGAGCGAAGAAGCTTTTATTGCAGCTGTACGTGCAGATTTTGCCCGCTCCCGCCGGGAACTGGAGGCACAGATTGGAAAGCCTGTCTTTGCCCTGGCATACCCACTGGGTAAGTACAGCGATTTAACAGAAGTAATCCTGAACCAAATGGAGGTTAAAGTCACCCTTACCACTGAACCGGGAATAAATACTTTAATTAAAGGTTTGCCGCAATCTTTACGGGCGTTAAAAAGAATAAATGTGGATGAGAATACAACTGCAGAAAAATTGCTACAAAAATTAGGCCGGTAAAAGTTGCAAAACAAACTTGCATAAAAGTTTTGATTATGATGTAATGGTGATGGTAAATATGATGAGGAGGGAAAAGCATGAAAGAAGTATATGAGTTTTTAAAAAAGTGCGGAGTTTATTATCTTGCCACCATGGATGGAGACCAGCCCCGGGTACGTCCTTTCGGCACCGTAGAGATTTTTGAGGACAAACTCTACATACAAACAGGCAGGTCCAAAGATGTCTCCAAGCAAATTAAAGCCAATCCCAAAGTTGAAATTTGCGGCATGGCAGAGGGCAAATGGATCCGTGTGGAAGCAACTTTGGTTGAGGACACAAGAATTGAAGCTGAACAGCATATGTTAGACGCTTATCCTTCTTTGCAAAACAGATATAAAGCCGGTGACGGCAATAACCAGGTTCTTTACCTGAAAGATGCCACCGCCACTATTTCTTCCTTTACAGAGGAACCGAAAGTTATTAAGTTTTAACTTAAATCAGATTTAAAAAACAGGCCGGAATAAACCGGCCTGTTTTTTATTCAATGCCCCTGTTTAAGTGTCCGTAGGTAAACCCTTCTGCTTTAAGCTGCTCGATTCTATCCAGATCTGCACAGGTAAGGGCGGAACTGATGGCTTTTTGATATAACTTTACCACTGACGCCACTTCAGCGGCAGTTTCCTGCAAAAAGTTAAGCCGCAAATAACCAACACCATATTTTTGCAAATCCTTAAGATAATCCAATAGAAACAGCTTTTTAGCATTATAAATTTCCGTACAGCAGCCTTCTCTTTTGACAATGCGAAAAATTTCATTTAATTCATCTTTCAGCCCGTAAGCTGTCTGCCGGCAAAGCCCACAATTTTGTTGCCTGTTGAAAACAGTAGCAATCACACAATGCTTCATCACCATTACCGGCAGGTAACCGTATCCAACAAGTTCTGTTTTGGACGGGACAAGATTAAAATCGGCAATTTGACTTAAATTCAGTTCCGGGGACAGTGTGATCCTGGCAAAATCCCGGTCCAGGTAGAACCGGTAAGCATGATCGTTAATAATATTTAAGTTAAAATCGGCAATCAGATTATAGCCTGCAAACAACTCTACATGTCCGTAGCTTTGGATTAATATCGTGTCCAGCCCTAAATCATCTATAACCTGTTTGTAGACTTGTAAACGTTCATCACTTGCCAGTCTGAATATTTCCGGTATTAATTTGCCCTGAAATTGCTTTTCCTGTGCCAGCCGCACAGCTTGCGGCAGTGTCTCCGGATCTTTATAGTAAATAATCTTTACGCCTAAAGTCAGCAGTTTTTCCAGCTGTTCCAGGTTACCGGCAGCACAGGTTAAAGTAATTGTTTTTATTTCCTTAGTAAAGGCGGTTTTTTCCGGAGGTGCGAGATCCAGCCGGGATTTTCGCTCATAGCGCCGGCTGCGCTTTGCCTTTAAGTTCTCCACTAAAATCCGGCGCATTCTGTTCAGCTCTCTTACCGGCACGGCAAGTCCTTCATCCAAATCAACTTCTGTTTTTTCTGCCACAAAAGGTGTGCCGCCCAGTTTGGCAAACTGTGCCTGCACCAGTTGTGAGGTAATAGCTATTTTTACGGCTTTTTCCGGTAAAAGCTCACTGCTTGCAGAAACTGTATGCTTGCCGTCTGTTAGACTGGCGGAAAGAGGTTTGCCTTTTTTGATCGTCACCTTAAATCGGACCGGGATAGCAAGCTGCTCTTTTTGCAGGGATTGCCGCACTTCTTGCATCAATTTCTGATCAAAAGTTTTGTATACCGGCTCTTCAGGGTAAGCGGGATGTTTAAAATTTACCTGGCAAATCTGACCTTTTGCACACTGTTTTACTCTTTTGCCGTGATGTTCCAGCCTTTCCACCCGGCCGCCGATAATTTCTGCTTTTCTTCTGATCTGGATTTCATCATTTTGGTGTAAATCTGCCTCCAGTTTAAGCGTTAACTTCCCGGTTTTTTGATTATAATTTTTGACTTCACCCAGATAATACCCCTGATTGCCCGGGCTGGCCAAACTCATCAATTTGCTGCCTTTTTCACCAAATAGATGGCCCCTGGTAAACCCGCGGTTAAAGATTTTTAATTCCTGCACCAAAGGTTCCACATCAACTTTTTTATGGCCGTAAATTGCCTCCAAGACAGAATGATACGCTTTCACCACAACGGCTACATATTCAGGGCTTTTCATCCGCCCTTCCAACTTGAGGGAAAAAGCACCGGCCTCAATAATTTCCTTAATGCAATCAATGGTACATAAATCCTTTGGGCTTAAAAGATACTCCCCGGCAGCAGAAGTAAATTCCCGGTTTTGTTCAAACTCAACGAGAGTATATCTTTTCCGGCATGGTTGGGCACAGCAACCGCGGTTGCCGCTTCTGCCGCCAATCAAACTGCTCATTAAACACTGGCCTGAGACACAAATACAAAGTGCCCCGTGCACAAAAACTTCCAATTCAACATCGGTCTCTTTTTTCGCCTGCCTGATTTTCGCCACAGACATTTCCCGGCCCAGAATAACTCTTTTCACGCCTAAAGACGCCAAAAACTTAACATCGGCGGCAGTTTGCACAGACATTTGCGTAGAACAATGGACGGCAAGCTCGGGATAAGTGCGGCGCAAATATGTTAAAACACCCAGATCCTGCACAATCACGGCATCTACACCTGTGACATATAAAAAATCAAGGTATTTTTGCAAGCGTCTAAATTCAGAGTTAAGGACCAACGTGTTAACTGTGACGTAAACATTGACTCCCCGTGTATGACAGTACGCCACAGCTTCAGCCAGTTCCGTCGCAGAAAAATTATTGGCAAATTTTCGTGCTCCAAATTCCTTTCCGGCCAAATAAACTGCATCGGCACCGTTTTGCACAGCCGCCTGCAAAGCGGCAAAACTTCCTGCCGGGGCTAAAAGTTCATATGGTTTTTGTTGTCTGTCTTTCATCTTGGTTTTGCCAGCTCCTTTAACTTTAGCTTTACTTCAAAATGGGAGAATATGCTGAGAAGCTTTATTTAATACACTTTTTATGGTTTAATGAATTAAAGATTTATTGAAGATGCCGGCCGGATCAGGTACAATAAAGTAGTCCATTCGGCATAAGGCCGGGCAAAGAAAACAGGGAGGTCACTTTTATGAACAGACTGGAAAAAGCTTTAATGCACGCCTTGTTTGTCCACCCGCACCATAACACGGACAAGGCTGTTGATTTTGGCATATTTAAGCAATTAAACGAACAGGTCAACAATCTTTGGCCTGACAGCTTATTGATCGGACCGGATGCCAACGATGACGCCGCCGTCTTTCGCCTGCCCACCGGAGAATTAATGGTGGCAAAAATGGAAAGCCACTGTTCACCGGCTGTGGCACGCCCCTACGATGCTGCCGCCACCGGAGCAGGCGGGGCCATGCGTGATGTGGTGGCCATGGGTGGCAGGCCTATGTTTTTACTTGATTATATTGGCACCCGTCCCCTGGAGGAAAAAGTTTTAGTGGGTCCCTGCGGTTTTAAAGGTGAATGTACCTGTGGTAATTGTGTCGTTATGACCAGTGGCGAACGAGTTAATCTTATCGTTAAAGGTATAAGCGAAATGTGTAAAGCTATGGGAGTATTTGTGGTAGGAGGCGGTTTTTCCTCCTCCTTCAGTGATATTGTACCGGCAGTTGTCGTTGCCGTGATTGGACCCCTTGTAGCTGATAAGCCTCTAACCAAACCGGCCAAAAATGTAGGTGATAAATTAATTCTTGTGGGTAAAACCGGCAATGACGGTAATGATACTCTTTATCGTGCCGGTTTGGTGGACGAGCTACGCCCGGCCCTGGCAGATTTTGAGGCCGAGAGAACTACCATGGAAGCATCACTGGCAGCCATTAAAACAGGTAAAATTAATGCCTGCTCCGATTTGGGGGCCGCCGGTATCGGCGCCGCCGTCAGTGAATCCACCCGCTTTGGCGGTTTAGGTGCTAAAGTTGATCTTACCGCCGTACCTACCAAAATGCAATTAACTCCGGAAGAAATCTTTATCTGTGAAACCCAGGCCAGGATGCTCTTCCAGGTTGCCCCCCAGGACGTGGATGAAGTCCTCTCTGCCATTCACTCCCAGGGCGCCGCAGCCGCCGTCATCGGTGAAATTACGGCTGACAAGGAAGCCGTATTTAGCTATGAAGGACAAGTGGTGGCCCGTATTCCTCATGAACCGCCGGCCGATCTGTACTAGCTTTGCTCATTACTATAACATTTTAGATAATTTCTTTCCGCACAACGGAACAACCGGGAAATTTTCCCGGTTGTTTTATTCTTACTTCTCTTTTTATTGGTTACCTCATTATATATGGCACTTGCCAAAAACCGCTCCTGTCTCCGGAGCAACTTGCTCCGGAGACAGATTGCGACAATATTTTATTTCCCGGGCAATAAATGACAAGATTCGTTTTATGTACCAGGCAGACTATTTTACCGAAAACCTATTTTTTCATAATAAAAACATTGCCCGAAATAGTTTCTATCTCTATGGTGTTATCCGTCTCCTCCGGCGCAAGAGGAAAGTCACTGTTAGTTTTGCCGGAAATAGCACTGAACTCAATTACCTTCCCTCCTCCCTGTAAATTAACAACTTAACGAGAACTTGCTTTAATTATACCATATTTATGGATGATTTTCCTTATTATTCCTAAAATAACTTCTCTTTTCAACGATGGCGGATATTGCCCACAAGCTTGAGCGTAGGCTTTAAAACCTTCTTTTCTATTTTTTTGCAAGCTATTACAATTTTTGCAATAAAAAGACAGGGCTGGCCTGTCTTTAATAATTTAAATAATATTTAGTGTTATTTGCCCGTTTTTTAGCAGCAATTTTAATTGCTTGTGTCCTTCCCCCCATTTAATGTGACCATGGTAATGCGCACTGTCACCGGGGGAGGTTATTTCTTCAACTTCCCAGTTTGCATTACCTTTTAACTGGCTTAAATCCCTTACTTGTGCATCTACAAACAGATCTGCCGGATCAGCTAAAGTTATATTAACGGAGCCGTTTCCTTTAATGAGCCAGTTCTCCTGTACAGCCAAGCTGTCAAGATCTAAATTAAAATGAGAACCGTTTATTTCCACATCAATTCCTGAGGGCACCAGCAGTGTACGGCGGATTTCCCTGACCCCGGGCTTAGTATCTCCCTGCCAGGGGACAGATAAAACCTGCACAAAAAGTATCTCCCCTTCTTGCTGTGTAGTAAGCCGGCACTGTTTCAACAAAACATCGATTTCTTCTTCCCCGGCCACATTAACAGTGGCATAGCCAAAAGCGGTAAGGGCTTGGTTACTGTTCCTTCTCACCGTCAAACTCCCCTGAGGTGCAGAAATGACTACTTTTTTCACACTCTCATCCACTTCCACACTTTGAGAGGGGAGCTCCACCGTCCTGTTGTTACTGGCCACAATCCAGCAAATGCGTTCCATAATACCGGCAGCCGTAAAGGCATAGGCACCTATGCTGCAGACCACCACCAAAAAAACAATCAACATACTGAAGACGTCATACTTTACTTTAGGTTCCGGTTCTTTAGCCGTATAGACGTAAACAAGTATTTCCAGGCCGGTCAGGACAAGGATGAGCGGCCACCATTGCAAGAGCGTCTCCAGAATCATTACCTGGCGAATTTGGCTTAAGAGCATGATCACTCCTAAAACGATTAACATGATGCCAAGAGATATTGTCCCTACTCTCCACCTTCGCATTCTCTTACCTCCCCGTTAGTTTCCCGCTTTGTTGCAGGTTGCCCTGTAAGCAGCCTGACACCACCCGCAATTAAAAGTAAAGCAACAAATATGGTCTGCAAGTAATGTCTGATTGTATACGGGATTATGGACAATATGACCCGCTCGAAAATTAACAGGAGCCCCAGGCCGATTAATACATAGCCCAAAACTTTAGCTCCGATTTTTTGACAGTTGAAAAGTGTAAACAGTGACAAGTCGCTTTCATTGACTGCCTCGCTACCGGAAGCTTTATGCAGGGCATCAAACATACTGTAACACCAGATTACCGGTAGAATAAAGATAAAAAGACTGATTCTGATCCAATCAATAAAAAATAAAGTAAAGAAAAATAAAGTCATGATCTCCAGCCCCAGCTTTTGGTAGCCCAGGTACATATGACCGGCACCGGGTACCACTGACAAGAGGCAGGCGATTATTTTTCTGTTTTGCATAGCCATTTTCTCATGATCTGCGCCGGATGCCGGTGTAGTTTCCGCAGCAGTAGCAGACAGACTGCTCTGATTAACCATATCAGTCAAAGCCAAGCTGTCTACCAAAGCAACAAACCACAGCAGCGGATAACCAAGGAGCAAAATTAGGGGACTTTCACTTCTTGACAAGAAACATAACCCCAGGATCAAAATTATGCCTGCCGCTACAGCCCCCATAAAGATATAGCCCCTGGAAAAACAACCTAAATAAATATGGCCAAGTCCCGGGAAAAATGACAAAAGAAAGACAATGAACTTACTTTTTTTCAAATTAATACCCCCTGTCTTCTTCAGGTTTAATTGTATCCAACACTGAGCCGGCGTTTTTCAAAAGTATCTCGGACCAGCCAAACTGGATTTTCTGTTCCTCTTCTTTGGCAAAAATAGAAACTGTATTCAGCTCTGCCCGCGCCAATTTGGGAAGATCTTGAGTTAATGACTGGAACACCCCGGCTGAAGTGAAAAGAAGAGTCAGGCAGGCCACGGCCACATAATAAAAGAAATTTCTCTTTTGTCTGGCGCTTTCATTTCTTTTGCTTTCAAAAAGACTGACTTTTTGCATGACATTTGCCGTAAACCGGGGACTGATGATGGTGCGGGCATGAAATTCATCCGCCGGAGAAAGTAATGATAAATAGAGATCAACACACCGGTCACATACCAGAAGATGTTTTTCCATTTCGGCACTTTGAGGAGCTTTCACCTGTCCTGCGGCAAAAGCTTTCCACTGCTGACGGGTAAAATGTTTCATTTATTCCTCTCCTCCCACTTTTCCTTTAGCTTTTGCCTGGCTCTGTATAATCTTGTTTCCACCGTTTTCACCGCTATTTTTTCTTCAAGGGCAATCTGCCGGTAGCTTTTACCTAAAAAATAGTATTTTTCTATCACTGCTTGGTACCTGCCGGGCAGTTGACGGCAGAGAGCCCTGATTTGCTTTGCTTCTTCCTGCCGCATGAGTTTCTCTATTACAAAATCTTGCCCTTCCTGTACCGGAAGCTGTTCATTTCCCGGAATAAAAATTTCCTTTTCCTGTATTCTCCGCTGTTTTCTCTTCCAATCAATAGCTTTACGCGTAGCCATACGGCCTAACCAAGTTCTAAAACCTGCAAAACGATATTGGGGTAAAGAGATGTACATCTGCAAAAAAACTTCCTGTGCCACATTCTCGGCGTGAAAGCTGTCCGGAATCAGCTGCAAAATAATTGCCAGCACATATGCTTTATACTTTTCCACTAACTGTTCAAAAGCAGCTTTATCTCCCGCCGCTGCTTGTTTAATTAAAACTTCTTCAGCGTTCATCTCTCCCCCCCTCTCTGCCTCCATATAGATAGACGTAAGTTTTCTTAATATCACTTCAATTTTTGCAAACTTTTTGCAAAAACTTTATTTAAAACAGTTTGCCGGCAAATTTAAACAGTTTAGCCTGCAGATTCTGCAGAAAATAAGCAAAAAAAATAGACAGGCACATCCTGTCTTTATATTTAGTAACCTTCCCAAGGCAACCTGCCGGCAGCCCTAAAAATTTCTTGATGGTGCCGTCTGTCCATTTCCCCACCGTGGATGTAACTTCCCAGAAAATGAAGACAAAAATGACCGGGGAAATTATTATCAACAATTTTGCCGCCGCCATGGGGCATGCCATGCATGGAAGCGGCAATACGCCGCCCGCCTATTTCCACAATAATGCTTCTGCGCTCCCAGCTCCACTGCCCGCCATAGATTTTTTTCATAATGACGGTATCTTCTGCCGTTAAAGGCTGTACATCCGCATGGGCGCTTCCTTCCCTGCGCTGCACAAAAAAGGACAAACCTGTATAAATATCTGTAATTTTGGCGGTAGCGTACTTGGGAAAGAGCAGCTTTACTTCTTCCCAGACTAAAAGCTCTCCGTAGATTTCCTGTGCCTGCTGTTTATAAGAAGCAATCAGATCCAAAAGCATTTCTTTTAAAGCATAACCGGGTTCCACTTCTTTATAATTACTGTCATAAACTTTATTGTAAGTAGGGCTGTAGTACAACAGCAACTTTTGATCTGAAGAAAAAGTAAAAGCATAATAATCATTGGGCGGTACCAGAGCGCCGGGGGTTGAAGCCGGTTGGTAAAACAGCTTCTTACCAGAAGGATAGCTTACGGTATGGGAAAAGTAGGGATACTCGGAGGAAGTTACCTCAATATCCTCCAGTGCTTTGGCTTGTAGATAAATGCGCCCCGGAAAATAAAACTGATGCCAGAAGACAAGAACAAAGAGCAGCAACCCCAGACTAAACAGTCCGGAAACCCTTAAGAGACCGGTTTTCTTTTTGTAAATAAAGACACTGATTTTCATTGCGTATCCCTGATTTAATTTTCATACTTTTAATGGCTATTACTGTCAGCTTGCTTTTATGACGCCGGAATAATTACCTGAAAAAAAATTTATTTCACTACTTAATTTAAGCTGAACCCATTAAGACAACATGCGGCCGGATTCGACAGGAAAAAAATGGTGACAGGGTAAAAAGCATATGCTATACTAAAATCAGTTAATTCTAAATTTTCTAAAAAGGAGGCTATAAAATGCCTCTGCGTAAAAAGCTGTCACTTTTATTGGTGCTGGTACTGGTCCTGTCTTTATTTTCCGGACAATCTTGAGCTGTGGCTGGACAATTTACAAAACACGGTGGAGACGGTCGATTATTTAGGTATCTGCGGTGATCTGGGCAGTGCCTATGCCTCTACCCCAGAACTTTATTGGGACTATGTCCAGGAAGTNATGAATACTGTTGATCGTTATGTAGCAGCCGGATTAATTGCAAACGGTGCCATCTACACCCTGGGTAATCATGAGTGGTACCCCAGCGCCGGCGGTGATTTCGCCAATTATCAGGAACATCCCACTGTGCAAAAACTTAATCACAACGGTGTGGCCGCAGCCACTGACAAGTATATTATCTATTGCTTTAATGCGGCAAGTACGTCCCGTGATTTTGCCCAGGATTTTCTGGAAGAAGATATTGCTGAACTGGCGGCTTTTCTGCAAGATGCTCCCACCGACATCCCCATTATTATCATGACTCATTTCCCGCTGCATAGCTTCTCCTCAAGAACCTCCACCAATGCAGATTTGCTGGTGGAACTGTTAAATAACTATCCCAACGTAATCCTCCTCTGGGGACATAATCATAGTGTCTATGATACCCACTATGACCGGGTTTTTATTGCCGGCGACTGGCTGGAAGTAAGTGATGACATGAAGATGGACATCTACTTTACATACGCTGCCGCCGGTTGTATGGCTGACAGTGAATATAATTTGCAAAGCGCCTCTATTAAAGGCAAAGGCTTACTTCTAGCCATCACCGGCAGCAAAGTAAGCTTTACTTATTATGACCGGGAAGGTAATCCACTTGTTTATACCACTGAAGTTGATGTAACGGATACCGAGATGGCCGGTCTGGAAAGTCCTTTCACCGTTAAGTTTAAAGACGGTTATGACGGCACCATTTTAGCCGTGCAAAAAATCAAGCAGGGAGATAGTGCCACTGCCCCGGAAGTCAGGGAATATGAGGGCTATATTTTTGCCGGCTGGAACAGGGAATTTGACCGGATCACTAAAAATATCACAGTTACTGCCCTTTATGAAGCCGAGCCGGAAGAGGAAGAACCTTTAGCCAAGGAAGCTGAACTTGATCAAAACTATGTTTATATAAGTCTGACTGCAGAAGGTAAGCCTGCCAGCGGTAAAAGCGGCAAACCAATTATTCTTTATCCTGTACCCTGGACTGAAGGCATGACGGTTAAGGATGCCGTTACTAAACTGCATGAACTGGAATACAAAGACGGTCAGGAGGGAGTGGCGGCCGATAATCCTTATGGTTTCTACCTGTTTACAAAAATCTGGGGCTATGAGCCTGCTTTTAACACCCTGGCCTTTGATAAAAATAATTATGTTGATGCGGCACAAGTTACCGCAGGGGGCGATATTTATTATTTACATGCTTATGCCGGCGACTGGTTGCCCACCAGCTTTATCACTCCCGCCAAAATTAAAACGGTAACGGGGAAACCCATCACCCTGCGGGCACAAACAATGAATATGAATCCTGACTATTCCTACACACCACTTGGGTTTACGGCCGATATTTATCTTGGTACCGATTTAGACAATCTGGCCAATACCGGCGTCAAAGCTGATGAAAGAGGCTATTTCACCATTAGCTTTGATCGCCCGGGCACCTACTATGTTGTGGCCAAAAGCCCTGCAGGCAATTATGCCGACGGTGCCGCCATCGTGGAAGTCAGGGAAAATTCAGGTCAATATGTCTATATTAATCTTACCGTTGACGGTGAAGTAATGACAGACAAAGACGGCAACTTTATAGCTTACTACCCCATGGTACTTGAACCGGGCGACACCATTGACGATATTATGACAGAATTGCATGCCCATGCTTTCGGCAGGGGCAGCGCCTGGAAAACATACGATTCCGGCGGTTTTGCTTTTGTGGCAGGTGTTTGGGGTCTCTATAACGAAAATAATTGCGGTAACATTTATCTCAACAATTCCGCGGCACCTGTTAGTGGCACCACAGTACTCCAAGACGGTGACGTTCTTGATATTAACGGCTATTCGGATTTCACCACTTATGCCCATTACAGAGCGGCCATGTTTGATAAAAAATATGCCGAAATTGAGGTGGGTGAAGAAATTACACTGACTGCATGGCGCGCCGGCTTAAACCTGGAAACTTTCACCTACGACACAAAACCTAATCAGTTTACTCCCATTTATATTGATTTTAAACCTACAGATTATCTTACAGATGAGCAAGGCCGGGTCACTATTAGCTTTGCCCAGGCCGGTACCTATATTGTCACCGGCGGCACTACACCTTCCTCCACCAGCCCGGTTTGTGTCATTAAAGTAGGCAGCGATAACGGCAGGCTTAAAACTGAACCGGATGTTACTTTCTTAAAGCAGACTTTGACAGTGAATGGTAAAGAAATTACTTTTGCCGTATACAATATTGACGGTGACATTTATCTCAAGCTTCGTGATTTAGCCATGGCGCTTAATGATACAGGCGCTCAATTTGCCGTTACCTTTGCTGAGACCGCACAAACAATTCTTTGCACCACCGGTGAACCCTATACAGCCCTTGGCGGTGAACTGACAACAGAGGACGGATTAAAAAATGTTAAACCCAGCCCCCATAAACTGGTTGTAGACGATAAAACGCTTGAGATACCTGCCTATATTATTGGTGGTAATAATTTCTTCAGGCCAAATGACCTGGCAGAGTTTCTTGGCTTTGAGTATACTTTTGACGCTGCCACAGGTACCGGAAGCATAAACAGTAAGCATTAGCAAGAATCTATCCGTCTGCAAAGCAACCGGCCAGGCCGGTTGCTTTAAATTTATCATATCTATTTGGAGGCATACAGTTGATAAAATACAAACGAATTCCATTGGAAACACTGGTTAATGTACGCGATTTGGGCGGTTTTGCCGCCAGGCACGGAAAAGTTACCAAGTACGGTGTCTTTTTGCGGTCCGACTGTCCCATCAATCTCTCTCAACACGATCTGGAGTTTTTACAGGAATATGGAATTACTTTATCCATTGACCTGCGCGGTAATGACGAAGTAGAAAAAACGCCCAGCTCCCTGAGCAAGATCTCCGGGCATACCTATATCCACTGCCCGGTTTCAGAAGACCATTCAGTACTGAAATCCAATAGCAGCAAAGAATTACCGTCCCCGGAGGAAGGCAATTTTGATCTGGGCGATACTTATGTAGACATAGCAGAAACAGCCAAAGCCTGGGTAAAGCGGGTTTTTACAATCTGTGCTCAGTGGGATGGAGGTGTTCTCTACCACTGTTTCCTGGGCAAAGACCGGGCAGGCATTATTACGGCATTATTATTAGGAGCATGCGGCGTCTGTGATACTGATATTTTAATGGATTACAGTGCCTCCATGAGCTGTCTGCGGCCCAGGTATAATAACATGCACCCGGAAATGTTACCACAAAAAAGAGGCCGCCCGGATTATTGTTGGGGCTTTTTCGGCTCCGTACCGGAAAGCATGGAAACTTTACTCTACCATTTACACGAAAAGTATGGCGGTGTAACGGCATATTTACAAACTTGCGGCATCAGCGAGGAAAGTATCCATAAACTGCAGCAAAAATTGTTAGAATAAATAATAAGCATTGGGCTATTCTGACGATTGGCACAATTTTTGCAAAAACTTCTAGACGGTCATTTTTAACATGATATAATTGAAAATAAAAAGGGATCCAAAGGAGGTACATATGGAAAATTTAGCAGGCAAAACAGCCTTCATTACCGGAGGCGCCAGTGGTTTAGGACTGGGAATCGCCAAAGCGTGTGCGAAAGAAGGAATGAATATTGTTATTGCCGATTTACGGCAAAATGCTATTGACGAGGCACTGCCGATTTTTGAAGAAAATGGCTGGCCTGTACTTGGGATTCAGCTGGATGTTACCGACCGCGAAGCTTATGTCAAAGCGGCCGATGAGGCTGAAGCCAAATTTGGTAAAATTCATGTCCTGGTAAACAATGCCGGTATCGGCGTACCGGAAGGACCGGTTTGGAAAGATTCTTACAAAGATGTAGACCTGGCCATTGAAGTAAACTATAAGGGCGTTCTCAACGGTATTATGACAATTTTACCCCGGATTCTTAAGCACGGTGAAGGTGGACATGTGGTCAGCACTGCCTCTAAAGCAGGTTTGGTACCTGTACCGGGCTTTACGCTGTACAATTCTTTGAAAATGGCTGTCATCACAGTGATGGAAACACTTGCCACCGATCTTGCCGGCACAAACGTAGGCTCCAGTGTTTTCTGTCCCGGACCCTTCCAAACTAACTTGGGCCTTTCCTCCAGTGAAGTCCGTGCCAAACACCTGGGCGAAGAGATGCCGGCGCCAACACCTCCGCCGCCGCCTAAAGACGGTGAAGCACCGCCGCCACCGCCGGTAGATTTCAGTACAGTCATCCGCAATGCCGATGAGGCCGGCGAAAGGGTGGTACGGGGAATTAAACGCGGCGATTTGTACATCCTTACTCACGCCGAATTTAAACGCGGCGTGCAGGCCCGTGCAGAAGCTATGCTGCGTGCTTTCCCGGATGAGCCCATTAATGAAGATTTTAATAAAGTTTTTGGGATACTTACTTACAATCCTGTCTTTGAAAAACAAACACAAGTCCCGGCTTTCAAAAAGAAGAACTAAATTTAAAGGGTGCGCCGCCAGGGCGCACCCTTTAGTTTATTTAAAATTAATAATGTTTGTCAGCGTAACCGACCCAACCGCTTTCTTTAACTAAAGTTTTATCAAACTCACTAATTGTATAAGGAATTTCTTCTTGTTGTTTGCCGGCAGAGATGACAATTTTATCATTATCCACATCAACACTAATGAATGTTTCTTTGCCAGCATACTCGGCAAAAAGGTAATCTATTTTCTCTTTTGGCAGTTCAATGGCCATCATACCGCAGTTAAACATATTTTGCCTGAAGATCCGGGCAAAGCTTTCCGCGATGACCACATTAATACCATTAACCTCCAAAGCCCACGGAGCATGTTCCCGGGACGAACCACAACCAAAATTGGCCCTGGTCACAATTACTGCTTTATCTTTAAGATCGCGTTTCTGGTCAAACCCTTCAAGCACTAAATCTTCCAGTAAATATGGCTTTAGAGCTTCCTTGGTAATTTCAGTCAGATATTTTGCCGGAATTATTTCATCAGTATTAATATCACTGCGATCTAAAAACAAAACTTTACCACTGAAATTTTTCATTTTTTCCTCCACTACCCTTGATATAATGGTGAGTTTGTAATTTTACCGGCTATGGCTGTGGCTGCAGCGGTAGCCGGGCTCATTAAATGCACCATGCCGCCCTTACCCATTCTGCCGTTAAAATTACGGTTTGTGGTCGAGGCACAAACTTCACCACCGGCTAAAACACCGTTGCTCATGCCCAGACAGGCACCGCAGGTGGGATTGGTAACACAAAAACCGGCATCATGGAATATTTCAATGAGGCCTTCTTTTAAAGCCTGTGCATAAACATCCGGTGTGGCCGGGCTGACAATGGCCCGCACATCATCACTAATCTTTTTGTCTTTCAGCACGGCAGCGGCCTCTCTTAAATCTTCGATGCGCCCGTTAGTGCAGCTGCCAATATAAACCTGGTCAACTTTTGTGCCTTCCATTTCCCGGACGGTTTTTACCTGATCCGGTTTATAGCCAAAGGTCACCACCGGTTCTAAATCAGAAACGTCATATTCATAAATTTTTTCATAATGGGCGTCCTCATCGGATACCCATTTGGAGTATTCCTCTAAAGCTTCTTCTTTGGAAGCAAACTCATCTTTAATGTATGGCCACAGGTATTCCACCGTCTTCATATCCGGGTAGCATACCCCACAGGTACCTCCCGCTTCAATGGCCATATTACACAGTGTCATCCTGGCTTCCATGGACATGGCATCAACCACCGGACCGGTAAATTCAATTACTTTATCGGTGGCACCGTTGACGGTCAGCTCCTTAATAATATAAAGAATGACGTCTTTGGCATAAACTCCGGGCTTAAGAGTGCCGTTAAGCACAATTTTAATTGTTTGCGGGGTGCGAAAAGCACAAACGCCTTTCAGGATACCTACTTCCAGGTCGGTAGTACCCACACCGGCAGCAAAAGCACCAAAAGCACCATGTGTACAAGTATGGGAATCTCCCATAATAATGGTGTAGCCCGGTCTGACAAAACCTTTTTCCGGGAAAAGTGCATGGCAGACACCATTTCTGCCGATATCAAAGAAATCCTTAATCCCGTGTCTTCTGGCCCATTCACGCAAAATTTTGCCCTGTTCGGCCGTTTTTGAATCTTTAGCCGGAGTAACATGGTCAATGACCGCTTTAATTTTAGTCGGGTCAAAAACTCTGTCCAGGCCCCGGGCCATTAGATCCGTAATGGCAATAGGTGTTGTAATCTCATGACAAAAAACCATATCCAATTTTAAGACATGCGTACCGGGAAAAGGCATGTCAATTCTATGAGCGTCAAAAATTTTTTCCGCTAATGTTCTTCCCATTTTTCTCTCCCTTACTTATCACACAATAGTTTACGTTAGTGTATATGACTAACATTATACCTTTTTTTCAGAAAAATTCAAAGACTGTTTTCCCAAATAAGAAAAGGCCGCAGCGAATGCAGGCCCCTTCAAGTCCCTTTTATTTAGGCAAATCAGTTCCTTTGTAAAGATAAAGCGAGCTACCGTCAGTTTGAGTCTGGCGAATAATACGCCCATAGTTGCCGGCAGGATAAAAAGGCATAAAGTTGATGGGTGCACCGACCCGTTTAAAGGTAACGGGACCGTGCCAGAGTTTGGGCGGGATGCGAATCACAGTGGGTTCAGTAATAGTATAAGTCTCCATGTGTTCCGGGTCTTCGCCCAGTTGGATTTCCACTTCAGCATCAAAATTAAAGAAATCAGTAATCTCAGCACCGGTAAAGATGAGATATTCTTCCACGGCGTGATGCATATGCAATTCCCCCACTGTACACTCACGCTGGATAATATTATACAAATACCACAGCCGGGATTCTTCCATTTCACTCCAGCCCTTAAAGCCGGCGCGAGGGCTGAGGAAATTGGGATTGTTATGTTCTTCCGGTTTAAAGGTATAGACATATTTATCATATTTACCTGTACGCGGCAGTTTGGCCATCTCATAAAAAGGCGCAAGATGCCGGTCGTTAGTAGCTTCTTCTTTAGCCTTTTCCATAAACTTTTTCATTGCTTCGGAAAAACATTTACCACAATAAATACATTCTTGAGCGCGGTTATTAACGCAGCGGCGAATGCCGGCCCCGTCATAGGTAAATTCTTCCCGCCCTTCTGCATTAACATGGCGGTTAATTTTTGACCAGTCGCCGTCGAGATAGATTGCCGAAAAGACAATAGGTTTTGAAATGCGTCTAAAATTAACAGGACAATGATAGAGTTTAGGCGGCACCCGGATAATTGTGGGCTCCGTAATGGTGAATAACTCCAATCTTTCCGGATCTTCACCCAGCCAGACATCTACTTCGGCGTCAAATTCAAAAAAGTTGTTAAAATCAGCACCTGTAAAGACCAAGTACTCATCCACAGCATGATGGGTATGGGGTACCTCCATTACCAGCTCTTTGGTAACCGCAGTAAAATCCATATAGAGCCTGGCTTTAGGCATCATTGTAGTGCCGCGGAAAAAACCGCGTGGGGAGGCAAAACCATACCAATCATGAAATTCCTTGGGGATGGTAAAGACCAGATCAGCGTATTTTCCCAAAACTACTCCCCCTTTAGTTTTCTAATTTTTTGGCATAACTAGTACATATTTACGCCTTGAAGCAGATAAAATCCTTTAATTTTTGCAAAAGAGAAAATTTTATTGCACTTAACACATTTGAGCAAGATACGTTTCAACCGCTTTTATCAGGTAAAAATAGTAAAGCCAAATTGAAGCAGGATTTTACCTTTTGAAGTAGAAATAAAATAATAAGAGGAAAACAATTAACTATTCATACCTCTTTCAGGTGCCCTACGGGGAGAATAGGGAACCGGGTGCAAATCCCGGGCGGACCCGCCACTGTAAGGGGGAGGCTGCACGAAAGACCACTGGCACAGCCGGGAAGGTGTGTTTAGCCTGTGAACCTAAGCCAGGAGACCTGCCTGAAAGAGTAACACGTGGGTGATGGTAAAGCTCACGGTCATATGACCGTGAGCTTTTTTTATTGCAATAAAGAAAGGAGAGAAAAAATGTCTACAAGAAAATGGATTCACCTGGCATTATTTGTGGCACTTTGCGGTGTGGGAGCATTTATTAATATCCCCAGCCCCACAGGGACAGTGGCATTGGATTCCCTGCCCGGTTTTTTAGCGGCAGCCCTTTTTGGCGGCTGGGGCGGAGCCCTGGTAGGATTATTGGGGCATCTTTTCACTGCTGCCACAGCAGGCTTTCCTTTAGGCCTGCCCATACATTTATACGTGGGTGTACAAATGGCGGTTTATGTCAGTCTTTTTGGGTTTCTGTTCCGCAAAGGCTATAAAATCCCCGCCGTCATTGTGGCCATCGCCGCCAACGGCGTTTTTGCGCCCTTATTACTGGTGCCTATTTACGGAAGCGGCTTCTTCCTGGCCATGCTGCCGTCTTTAACTGTGGGCTCCGCCATCAATATTATTCTTGCCGCGCTTTTAGCCCAAACCGGTGTCATTAAAAAAGCCGGTGAAAAGTACCATGGCTAAAGTAAAAAACTGCCGTGATCTAACGCTGATTGAACTGGAGAGCGAAAACATAATTGTTATCGCTTGTGATTCTTTAGGTGCCATTGGCCCGAAAGAGGCAGATGTTGTAGCCACTGACGGCAAAGTGGTGGGACGTTGCACAGTGCGCGTTCCCCTGCTAGAGGTGATGGCAGCCGGTGCCGTACCGCTCGCTATTGTTAACGCTTTAAGCGTGGAAATGGATCCTACCGGTAAGGAAATTTTACAAGGTATTCGGGAAGAGCTGGCGATATCCGGCTTAAAAGATGTAAACATTACCGGTAGCACGGAAGAAAATATGCAAACTGTACAAACCGGGGTCGGAATTACAGTTGTCGGCCAAGCCAAAGCTTCTACCCTGAGACTTGGCAAGGCTCGTCCCGGTGATACAGTGTATTGTATTGGTCAACCTAAAGTGGGTACAGAAGTTTTGTCCGGCGCAGTTCCGGATGTACCCCTTTTAAAAAAATTACTTACCCGGGACTGGATACATGAAATTCTTCCTGTCGGTTCCAAAGGGGTGCTGTATGAAGCCGAACAATTGGCAGCAACGGCCGGATGCACTTTCCACTTGGCGGCAGACGCCGGCCTTGATGTGCATAAATCTGCCGGGCCGGCCACATCCCTGCTGATAGCAACAGAAAAAAAGGCCAAAAACAGATTACAGGAATTAACTGCCTTGGATATTTTTAAAGTAGGGATTATTAAAAGCGTTGCTTGATCACAAAAGTAACGCTTTTTTTTGCGCCCTTGTCCGGAACATAGTAAAATGGGGACAAGGATTAAAATCAGCCGGTAAAACTACATAAAGGAGTGAGAACATTGGCGGATAAAGAGACTTTGGAAAGGTTGAAAGACCTTACCAGTGAAGCCAGGAAAAATATTTTACGCTTATGCCACAAAGGGGCAACCCATATTGGCGGCGATCTTTCCATGGCTGATATGATGACGGTGCTGTACCAATATGGCATGAAACATGACCCCAAAAACCCCGCCTGGAAAGAGCGGGACAGATTCATTTTAAGTAAAGGTCACGGGGCAGGCTGTCTGTATGTTACCTTGGCCATGGCAGGTTATTTCACCATGGATGAAGTGTTGGCAAAATACAGGGAACCCGGTAGTCCCTTCGGGGAACATCCTTCCGGGGAGATTCCCGGGGTTGAAATTGCCACCGGTTCACTGGGCCATGGTTTGCCCATCTGCGTCGGCCTGGCTTTAGCAGCCAGACTTGACGGCAGGCAAAACAGAGTTTTTACTTTAATGGGAGATGGTGAAACCCAAGAAGGTTCAGTCTGGGAAGCAGCCATGGCAGCAGCTCATTATCAACTGGGCAACCTGGTGGCCTTTGTTGACAGGAACAGGCTCTCTCTGGACGGCGAGACGGAAAAGCTGATGAAATTAGAACCTTATGCCGAGAAGTGGAAAGCCTTTGGCTGGCGTGTGGAAGTGATAGACGGTCATGATATTGCACAAATTGTTGATGTTTTTGACCGGTTGCCGCCGCCCTCAGCAGATCAGCCCACCATTGTTATCGGAGAAACTGTCAAAGGTAAAGGTGTTCCCAGCATGGAAAACGATGCCAACTGGCACGCCGGTTCCATTGATGCTGAATTTCTTGCTCAAAGTTGTGCTGAACTGGATGCAGCCAGAAAAAGGGAGCGAGGTGAATAACGGTGGCAAAAGAAACTTTTCAATTTTTTACTTTAATAGAAAAAATGTCGGCACGGGAAGTTTACGGTAAAAAGATGGCTGAAATCGGCAGTAAGGATGAAAGAATAGTTGTGCTCACGGCTGATTTAATGCGCAGTAACAGAACAGGTGATTTTCAAAAAGCACATCCTGAGAGATTTTTTAATATCGGCATAGCGGAACAAAACATGATGGGTATCGCTGCAGGTTTGGCTTTAGACGGTAAAATACCCTTTGTTTCCACCATGGCTACCTTTGCCACCATGCGTGCCTGTGAACAGGTCCGCACCGATATCTGTTATGCCAACCTACCGGTACGCATTGTGGCGACCCATGGAGGACTAACCACCGGTGCCGGCCCCACACATTACGGCCAGGAAGATTTGGCCATTATGCGTTCCCTGCCAAATATTACTGTGATCGCCCCGGGTGATCCCAATCAAATTGGTAAAGTTGTGGAAGCGGCAATAGACTGGGAAGGTCCCATGTATATTCGCATCGGCCGCGGCGGAGAACCAATAGTTTATCAGGAAGAATACGAGTACAAAATCGGCAAAGCAATTACCATTAATGACGGCAACGATCTTACTTTAATTGCCACCGGCAGTATTGTCTTTCATGCTGTCATGGCGGCAGAAAAATTAGCCAAAGAAGGTATTGCAGCCCGCGTCATTGACATGCATACCATTAAGCCACTGGACAGGGAGGTTGTCATTAAGGCGGCGCAGGAAACAGGTGCCATTATCACCGCTGAAGACCACACAATTTTTGGTGGCCTGGGCAGCGCCGTGGCTGAAGTCCTGGCTGATGAAGGTATTGCCTGCAAATTTAAGCGCCTTGGTATTCCCGATCTGTTTGCCGGTTACGGTGAACCGGAATATCTTTATAATTTATACGGTTATGATGCAGAAGGAATATATAAAACAGCTAAAGATTTGCTGAAGTAAATTTGCACAAACATTAAACCGACCGGCAAAATGCCGGTCGGTTTGTTCTATCAGTATTAAAAACGGTATTAAAATTCACCAATCATTCTCACTTCTGTTTCCAATTGCACATGAAAACGTTTTTTGACTTCTGCCTGAATATGTCTGATTAAATTAATAATATCGCTGCTGGTTGCATTACCGGTATTGACAATGAAGCCTGCATGTTTGTCGGAAACTTGCGCGCCTCCAATTTTATAGCCTTTTAGGCTAGCCTCCTGGATTAGCTGGCCGGTATAGTGTCCGGCCGGCCTTTTAAAAATGCTTCCGGCACTGGGAAAGTTTAGAGGTTGATTTGCTTCCCTTTTGCGTGTCAATTCATTCATTCTGTTTTGTATTGCTGCCTGGTCACCCTTTTGTAATCTGAATTTAGCTTTAACGATCAGGTCGCCGTTTTTTTGAATGACACTGGTTCTATAACCTAAATTCAGTTCACTGACAGTTCTGGTTTGTAAATTACCACCTGTGGTTAGTACCAGTACTTCTTCCAGCACATCCTTAATTTCCCCGCCATAAGCTCCCGCATTCATAAAAACTGCTCCCCCTACCGTGCCGGGAATGCCACAGGCAAATTCCAAACCTGTCAGTGCCTGTTTTTGTGCAAGCTTTGCTACATCCATAATAAGTGCTCCGGCTTCCGCCTCGATCACTTCACCTGCCACAGCACAATTACTTAAATTTTTCTCAAGTTTTATCACCGGTTCTCTGACGCCTTTGTCACCAACAAGTAAATTGCTTCCATGCCCAATAATAATATAAGGTATTTGCGCTTGAACAAGAAAATGCATTAGTTTTTGCAAGTCGCTTATAGTGTAAGGCAGAATTAAAATATCCGCCGGGCCGCCTGTTTTAAAAGTTGTATGTTTTTTCATCTCTTCATTGAGATAGTACTCTGTTGCTGGCAAATTCCGATCAATAAATTCTGCAATTTTAGCCGGAAACATGTCTTCATCCCCCTACTGCTAAATTGGGCCCACTGCCGGTGCAATTTGTCGCTAAATATTCTGTGCCGCCTTTTATTTATAAGCACTTTTTTCTCTAATCATACATATGCAGGCCCAAAGAAGAACATTAATTTAATCCTGATTCACCTTATTCCGTTTTTAGGGGACCGGGTGTGGTTTGCGTCTCATAAATGGGGTTGGTAATGAGGAAGCTAAAGAGTTTGATAAAATCATCATTAATGGGCTGGTCGGGAAAAGCGCGCAGGATAGCATCAAACTTTTTCCGCAGTCCTTCTTTAAATTCCGTATGAGTCAGGATATAAAGGTCTTGACGGCGGACACCGCGTAAGACACGTTCTCCCGCTTCTTCTGCTGACATGAGCAACTTGCTGAAATCAAATTCCGGCATCTCCTGATCAGCGGCTGGAGCTGGCGGAACCGGGTCACTATCGTTTTGCAGGTGCTGCGGGCGTACTTCTTTTGAGGTTGCACGCAAGTTGCCCACGATAGGACCGGGGCAAAAAACGGAAGCACCTACATTTGTACCCTGCAGATCAGAAGCCAAAGTCTCCATTAAAGCAATGACGGCCGCTTTAGTCATGCAGTAAAGGGCACAGTTGTGAACCACAGATAATCCCGATTCTGAAGCTGTGCTGACTACATGTCCTTCTTCCCCGTGTTTAAGCATGCGGGGGAGAATGGTAATGATCCCGTTCAGTATGCCTTGAATGTTAACCCCAACAATAAAATCGCAATCCTCAAAAGTAGATTCCCAAAGCGGACGTGCGGGCACTTCTACTCCTGCATTGTTTACCAAAAGGTGAATCTTGCCAAAAACCGACTCTGCCTCGTCGGCCGCCTTGGCATAAGCCTCGCGGTCGGTAACATCAAGCTGGATGCCGTGTACCGGCCAGCCCTTTTCTTGGAAATAGGGCAGTACCTCATCAATTGCCTGCTGCCTGACATCGGCGATAATAACTTTCATGCCGGCTTTACCGCAAGCTTTGGCGATACCAAGACCAATACCGCTGGCTGCACCTGTAATGAAAGCAACTCTTCCTTCTAAATTTTTCATCTCACTTACCTCCCTTTAACAAGTTTAAGCAAATAAATAAGAAATCGGTTGTTTTTTCAGATGCCTCCTTTCATTTTTTGTTTTTCTTACCTGCAGACATAAATACAAACGTTTGAGCCCAGTTTACGGCTCCTACTCCTGCTCAATAATAAGCTCCACTATTTCTGCATCCGTATTAGTCTCAATATAGCGGGTAATTCTATCACCCATGCTATCCGCCAGGGCTGCATTATTGGCAAGATAAGCAATGGAGATAAAGATGGTTTGATGCAGATCCTGGGCTTTACTTTCAATGACAGATACATTAAACTTATTGCGCAGTTTCTGGCAAAGGCTTCTTACAGTCATTCTTTTTTCCTTGAGACTATGAATCCACGGCGCATACAGTTTCACAGTCATTACACTTACAATCATACGCCACCTCGTAAATTTGACCGTAAATTAGCTCGCTAATAACTTGTGAACAAAATCATATGTATTATCAACATCATAACATGAACCTTATTTACTGCCAATACTTCTCTTTGCCCACTTCCCGGCATCAAGAAAGACGCCTCGCGTTAAACTTCTCTATTTACACCGGCATTATCACTGCTGCCCATAAGCCTACGCCCGGGCAGGTAAACCGGAGCTAATTTAAAGTAAAGAGCTGCGCATAAGATGGCCACTAAGCCTTCAGTAACCGGAAATGCCAGCCATACCCCCGTTGTACCTAAAAATGATGAGAGTAAAAACACCATGGGCACAACTAAAAAGAGTCCTCTGGTTAAAGAAATAATATGCGCCGGTACAGGATTGGCCGTAGAAGTAAAAAACATGGCAATGATAATATTAAAACCTGCAAAAAAGATGGCCGTAAAATAGATTTTTAAGCCGCTAGTGGCAATTCCTTGCAACTGTACATGATTTTCGCCGTTAAAAACACTGACAATGGGATCTGCAAACACATAAAAGGAAAAATATATTAAACATGAAATGCTGATAATGGTTACCAGCGCGTAGGATAAAATTTTTCTGACATTTTCCTTCTCGCCTAAACCGTAAGCTTGACTAAATAGCGGCTGGATACCTTGCGCAATGCCTGTGTAAACAGCAATAACCACAAGGGACAGGTTGGCAATTACCCCATAAGCAGCCACACCAAGATTGCCCCTCAGATTAAGCAGTATCAGATTAAAGATAATCATCACAATACCGGCCGATACTTCCGCTACCAGGGAGGGAAAGCCTAAAGAGATTATCTCCTGTGTAATTTTAAAAGCAGGTTTTATTTTAAGCAGGTGGAAATTATTTTTCCTTTTTATCCAGTGGTCCAACAGAATCAGCATGCTGATAATAGGCGCCAAACAGGTGGCAAAGACTGCCCCGAACATGCCCATTTGCAGCGGGAAAATAAAAATGTAGTCAAGAATAATATTGGCTATACTGCCGCCAAGCATGGCAAACATAGCCAGTTTGGGATTATTGTCATTCCTGACAAAACAAAGCAAAATATTATTCAATAAAAGTGCCGGGGCAAAAAGGAGCAGAACTTGCATATAAGTTTTGGTCATGACAAAAATTTCTCCTTCGGCCCCTAATGCTCTTGTCAGGGGAGCAGCAAAGAAAATACCTGTCAGGATAAAAACCACGGCCAAGACAGCTGCCCAAAATACTGTATTGGTAAAGGTAGTATCGGCAAGTTTATCTTCTTTACGGCTTTTACAGATGGTATACTTGGTTGCCCCGCCCATACCAAGCATCAAGCTGATTCCCAGGATGAAGCTGTAAGTGGGAATTGCTAAATTCAGTGCCGCCAACCCCTGGGCACCCAAGCCATTGGCAACAAAGTATGTATCCGCCAGGATATAGCAAGAAATGCCCATCATCCCCAAAACGTTTAAAGTAGAATACCGGATAAATGCTTTCAAATATTGGTTCTGCATCCGTACCTCCTCACCAGTAATGAAAAAGCGCCCGGCTTCCACCAACAATGGGGAGCTGACGCTTTCTTACCCGAAGAAAAAGGAGACTTTAGTTTGTCAGCATTGCTTTCGTTTCCGGGGACCTTTTTAACATTATTAAATACCACGTACACAGCACAACTCCTTTAAAAATGCTGGTGATACTTATGGTCCACCAGATTCCGTTAAGCCCGAGCCTGGTAGCGGAAAGGAGCAAAGCCAGGGGAATTCTTGAGGCATTGAAAAAGATACCGACAAAAGAGGGAGGGATTGTCCTGCCCAAACCATTAAAAGCACCGGCAGTAGTTGCTTCAATACACATAAATAACTGTGAAAATCCCAAAATCCTCAGATAAACTATTCCCTGCCTGACTGTTTCTTCTTCCTGAATAAAAATCTTAAAAAGCGGTCTAGCGGCAAAAATCAGTAACCCTGTGGCCAGGATACCAATGACTGACATGATTGACATGCCGGCAAAATATCCTCTAATCACACGCTGCCACTTTTTTGCCCCGTAATTTTGCCCCACAAAAGTGCTCATGGCTGCTTCGAAGCCACTTGCCGTCATCCAGGAAATTGCTTCTATCTGTGAGCCTACCTTCTGCACTGCGATGGGGATAGGTCCCCACTGGGCAATAATCCGGGTGACACCCATGGCAAAGATGGTAAATAAACCACTTTGCAGAGCAAGAGGGAAGCCTAATTTGACAATTTTCCGCACATATTCCTTTTTCAGCCCGGCGAAAAGCCGTACCCCGGAGAAAAACTCCGGTCTTTTTTTCACCAGCACAAGAAAAATTAATGTAACTATCGCCTGGGCGATGACGGTGGCAATGGCAGCTCCGGCAACCTCCAGCCGGGGGAAAGGGCCGATACCTAAAATCATCAGCGGATCCAAAACCATATTGGTAACAAGACCTACTGAATTAACCAGAAAAGGCGTTTTACTGTCCCCAAAACCATTAAAAACGGCTGTAAAAACAGGATTCAAAAAATAAAAAAGCAGTCCGCAGGAAATGATCACCAGGTAGATTGTGGCATTATTAATTATATCCGTTTCTTTAAGGTTAAAAAAACCGATTAACGGCTTGCGGAAAACAATAAGAATAGCGCCGTAAAATAAAGCCAGGCAAATTATCAGCTGGATACTGTGTTGTATATAAATTTTTGCCTCCCGGGAGTCTCCCCTGCCGATGGCCTGTGCCACACCTACCTGGGCTCCTGTTCTGGGAATAAGAATAAAAGCCATTGCCAGCCAGGTAAAAAAGCCGGCAGTACCGACGGCTGCCACAGCGCGTGCACCAATCCTGCCTACCCAAATCATATCCGTCAGGTTATATGCCAGTTGTACCAGCGATGTGCCCATGATGGGAAGGGCCAATCTAAATAATGCTTGTACAATTTTTCCTTCTGTTAAATTATATGACTGCTTCATCTCTCATCTCCAAAAAAGCGATAAAAGAGGAATGCTAAAAAGCATCCCTTCTTTTATCATCATTTTTATTGGCCGGCTTTACTCCTTCTTTTTTGCTATGTATTTCACTTGAGGTGATTTCTTGATTGATTCCGGACGTACAGAGGCTTCTTCGGTAATTCTGGCATCAATGAAGAGAAACGGTTTACCGACGCGTTTTACTTCCAAGGGGCAATGCATTACATTTTTAGGAATGAAGATATANCAGGGATAATTAATCTTAATAATTTCATCACCGAGGGTCATTTCCAGATCAGCATCCAGTTCGGCAAAATTTTCACCCTCACCGATAATGTAAATCCATTGGTCAAAAGGATGTTTGTGGGTAGGATTACCTAAACTGACCGGTTCGGTTATACGGGCAAATCCCATTGCCAAAACCGACTCGGGAATATCAATCGGTCCCAGACCGGTCACCATGGGCTCTTTAATTTCATCATGAATTGATTTCCACGGTTTTAACTCTACCACATTAGGTTCCCGCACAACATTTTTCAAATTATCCATTCCTGACATCTGAACATGTGCCTCCTTTAAATCAAAGTTGGCCACACTAAAGACTCCTGTGCAGCCCCTTATTCTCTCTTCATCAATTCTACCATTACCCTGATTTACCCTTCATTTTACGAAGATGTTTTGCCGCTAATTAAAACTATGCGTACCAGCGCCAAAGCCCCAGATAATCCAAGAGCCACTGTAAACCGGATGTGATGGCTAAAAAATAAAGAAAACGCTCTTCCAGCCACCAATCAAGTGCTTTAACCCGGTTTAGTAAATAGTTTTTCACCCCACAAGCAAGCAATAAACGAAAAGGCAGCAATAAATAGACAATAAAGAATACAAAAGTGCCAAAGATACTGTAATGTAAAGCTTCCCGGAGATTACCGGAAAATAAGCTTAAAAAGGAACGCGTCCCCCCGCAAAGGGGACATCTGCCCCCTATGTGTAAGACAGCTCTGATGCGGCTCAAAAATGAATAGCCTGAAGTAAAAATCCCACTTTGCTGCCAGATTCCGGAATTATAAAATATTGCCGCCACACCTATAATTAGTGCCGTAAATATATAGCAAAAATATTTTTTATTTGCTCCCGCAAAATATTTGAGTATAAACCGGGGACATAAATCTAACATGAAATACTCCTTTTAGAAAAACTCCCATTGTCCGACAGGCTGTCCCGACTCTAATTTCTTCCCGATTCTATAGGCATCAACCATCACTGCAATCCAAATCGGTAAAGCAAGAATACCACCCGTGGCCAGTGAAAGCAAAATGCCGCCAATAAGCCAAACTATACCTTTAAGGGTTTGACCTAGATAGATTTGCCCGATACCTGTGATAAAACAACTTAACAATGTTGCTGTGGTGGGGCTTTTGGGCGGATCGCTCGGATACACCATGCCACTACTGCCGTCAATCTTTACACCGCTACTGCCTGCACCTACTAAACGGCAGCCGCATTTTGTGCATATTTCCTGTTTCTCAGAAGTTTCCGCGCCACATTCCT
>JGI24708J26588_10000592_pt1 | contig 29385 bp, 27 predicted proteins | sample BioPla1DNA2_FD_26588 | JGI IMG/M metagenome (IMG submission 26588) | reverse complement strand
TGAAACTATGTTAAAGGACGAAACTACTGTTGCTTGTGATTGCGAAGTTATCCACGGTGATTTAGTAGAGATGGTAAAATCACAGATGCCTATAGAAGATGAATTATATGATCTGGCAGACTTTTTTAAAGTGTTTGGGGATAGTACTCGAATTAGAATTATGTGCGCCTTGGACCATAGCGAGATGTGTGTCTGCGATTTAGCTGTATTACTAAATATGACTAAATCAGCTATATCGCATCAATTAAGATCCTTAAGGCAAGCAAATTTAGTTAAATTTAGAAAAGAAGGTAAGGTAGTTTATTATTCTCTAGCCGATGACCATGTTAAAGAGATATTTGAAAAAGGTCTAGAACATATCAGAGAATAGATATTTTTGCATATTATCTGCCTATGATTGCAGGAATAAGACAATAAAAGTATTTAATGAAAGGTTAGGTGCTTATATGAAAAAAGTATTTCGTTTAGAAGGTTTAGGATGCGCCAATTGTGCTGCTAAAATGGAAAAGGCTATTAATAAGATAGATGGTGTTAAGGAAGCTACAGTTAATTTTATTACAACAAAATTAATTATCGAGGGCGATGATGATAAGATGCAGTCCATCATTGCAGAAGCAGAAAAAATTGTTAAAAAAATCGAACCCGACACAGTATTGAAAAAAGCGTAAAGGGGTGAAGCCATGTGAGAAAACGCTTATGGAGAATTATTATTGCTTTCTTTATACTAGTTATAGCCATATTAGTTAATGCTATATATTTGCCTTCAGATCTTAAATGGATTGCATTTGCTTTATATTTAGTTAGCTACATAATAGTAGGCTATGATGTTGCCATAGATGCTATTAAAAATATAATTAACGGTAATGTATTTGATGAGAACTTTTTAATGTCCATCGCTACCATTGGGGCCTTTTTTATCGGTGAATATGCAGAAGGTGTGGCTGTGATGCTCTTTTATCAGATAGGTGAATTATTTCAAAGTCATGCTGTTAACAATAGCCGTAAATCCATCTCCTCTCTAATTGAACTTAGTCCTGATTATGCCAATGTTAAGAAAGGGGAAGAATTAATTCAATTAGAGCCCGATGAGGTTAATGTAGGGGATATTATAGTTATAAAACCTGGTGAAAAAGTTCCCTTAGATGCTAAAGTTATAGAGGGAGTCTCTATGTTAGATACTTCTGCCCTCACTGGGGAATCAGTACCTAGAGAAGTGGAAGTTGGCCATGAAATTTTAAGTGGCTGTATCAATATGAACGGTGTAATCACTGCAGAAGTTACTAAAGAATATAGAGAATCTACTTTTAGCAAAATACTTGATCTAGTAGAGAATGCCACCAGCAAGAAATCTAAATCAGAGCGTTTTATAACAAAATTCGCCAGATACTACACACCAGTGGTCGTTATTATAGCTGTTATATTAGCTATTCTTCCTCCCTTACTTATAGATGGGGCAACTTTTAGCGACTGGATATATAGGGCCCTCTCATTTTTAGTTGTATCCTGCCCTTGCGCTCTGGTGATCTCTATTCCCTTAAGTTTCTTTGGCGGGATTGGGGGCGCCTCTAAAAAGGGTGTCTTGGTGAAGGGAAGCAATTATCTTGAAGCTTTGGCCCAAGCCGAAACCATAGTATTTGACAAGACTGGAACTTTAACCAAAGGTAGCTTTAAAGTTTCGCACATCCAGCCTAGCGGGGAAGTAAAATACTCTAAAGAAGAGCTACTGGAACTTACCGCTTATGCAGAGAGCTATTCCAACCATCCTATCTCTAAATCATTACAAAAGGCATATGGCAAAACAATAGATAATAGCCGTATATCAGATGTTGAAGAGATATCCGGTCATGGTGTTACAGCCCAGGTGGATGGAAAATTAATAGCTGCTGGTAATACGAAATTAATGGATAGGCTGAGTATCCCTTATTCTCCAGTTGATGAGAATGGCACAATTGTTCATCTTGCAGTAGATAATAAATACGCTGGATATATTGTAATATCCGATGAATTAAAAGAAGACGCCCTATCGGCAATAAAATTGCTCAGACCTCTAAACATCAAGAAAACTGTTATGTTAACCGGGGATGTTAATAAGGTAGCTAAGTTTACAGCCGACAAACTGGGTATTGATGAAGTTTATTCAGATCTCCTCCCAGGAGATAAAGTTGATAAACTGGAAGAACTACTATCTAAGTTAGATGCAGATAAAAAGCTAGCCTATGTAGGGGATGGAATAAACGATGCCCCAGTTCTAGCCAGGGCTGATATAGGCATAGCAATGGGAGGATTAGGTTCAGATGCTGCTATTGAGGCTGCTGATATTGTTATAATGACTGATGAGCCTTCTAAAATTGCAACTGCCATAAAGATAGCTCAAAACACTTTAAAAATTGCCCAGCAAAATACCATCTTTGCCATCGGCATTAAAATATTAGTTTTAATACTGAGCGGTGCAGGATACGCCTCTATGTGGGCTGCAGTATTTGCCGATGTAGGAGTAACCTTTCTAGCTATACTTAATGCCTCCAGGGCCCTTAGGGTAAATCATCTATAGTTTATGAATTTTTTATAAGGGTAGTTGCAAAACACAATTGGATTTTGCAACTACCCTTATATATCATATTAGGTCATGTAAGGCTACATTACAGGCTTTCAATTCCTACTACTTCATAGCCCACTTCTTCTATGATTGACCTAATTTCTTCATCCTTAATATCTTTGGTCGCTTCTAATCTGGCTGTTTTTGTATCCAAATCCACCTCAGCACTCACTACACCTTCTAATTCCTTTAGTGCTCCTTTTACATGGTTGACACAATGTCCACAACTCATTCCTTCTATTAATATCTTTTTCTTCATATTCTCTCTCCTTTTTATATCACTAATTTTTGATAACTTACCAATATTAATTACCTTATAAATTTACAATTAACCGCTTAAGTAAGCCTATAGTAATGGCATAATAATTAAATTTCAATCTTAGTTTACTGGCTTAAATCTCTTTAATCTTAAAGCATTTGTTACCACCGATACAGAGCTTAAACTCATGGCGGCCCCCGCAAACATCGGGTCCAGAAGTGGTCCTCCAAAGATGTATAGCATTCCCATGGCTACTGGTATACCTATGGTGTTATAGGCAAAGGCCCAGAAAAGATTTTGCTTTATATTTCTTATTGTACTTTTACTTAACTGTATAGCAGTAGGTACATCCATTAAATCACTTCTCATAAGAACAATATCAGCTGATTCCATAGCTACGTCTGTACCAGAACCAATTGCTATACCTATATCTGCTTGAGCCAAAGCAGGTGCATCGTTAATCCCATCACCAACCATGGCAACCTTTCTTCCTTCATCCTGCAGTTTTTTAACTTCGCTGGCCTTATCCTGAGGCAATACCTCCGCTAAAACCCTATCAATCCCTACCTGTTTAGCAATTGCCTCCGCAGTTCTTTTGTTATCTCCAGTTATCATAGCTACTTCTATCCCCATCTTATGCAATAATTCAATAGCCTTCTTACTGTTATCCTTAACTGTATCGGCTACCGCAATAATACCAGATAGACGCTTATCAATAACAATATACATGGGTGTCTTACCTTCAGCGGCTAACTCATCTGATGTCTCTGCTAGTTCTTCCAATGATATATTATTTTCAACTACTAACTTTCTATTACCTAATAAAATATGCTGATCTTCAATAGTAACTTCAATACCATGGCCCGGTATAGCATTAAAATTATCAGCCCTTTTTAAGGTCAGCCCCCTATCTTCTGCTCCCCTAACAATTGCTTCACCTAAAGGATGCTCAGAGCCTTTTTCGGCTGAAGCAGCTAATTGTAATAACTCTTCTTCATCAATTCCATTAGCTGCAATTATATCCGTAACTTTTGGTTTTCCTTCTGTAATGGTTCCAGTTTTATCAAACACGATTGTCTGTACCTTATGGGCAATCTCTAAAGCCTCACCACTTTTAATAAGTACTCCATGCTCTGCTCCCTTACCAGTTCCCACCATAATAGCTGTAGGTGTGGCTAGTCCAAGGGCACAGGGACATGCAATTACTAGAACAGATATAAAAATAGTTAGGGAGAAAATTGCTGACTGGCCGCCTATGAAATACCAGGCTAAACCACCTAATACTGCCAGTACAATAACAATAGGAACAAAATATCCAGAAATTACATCCGCTAATTTTGCTATTGGTGCCTTTGAGCCTTGGGCATCCTCTACTAATTTAATAATTTGAGCCAAGGCTGTATCCTTACCAACTTTAGTGGCTCTATATCGTATAGAACCATTCTTATTAATACTAGCTCCTATAATAGGATCCCCTGGATGCTTCTCTACTGGTATACTTTCACCGGTTAACATGGATTCATCTACCGATGTCGTCCCCTCTACCACTGCTCCATCCACAGGCATCTTGTCCCCAGGCTTTACCACAATAATATCTCCTACTTCAACCTCATCAATTATGATCTCTACTTCCCTGTCATCCCTTATAACGATAGCAGTTTTAGGAGCAAGCCCCATTAACTTCTTGATTGCTTCTGAGGTTTTACCTTTGGACACAGTCTCTAAATACTTACCCAATGTAATTAGTGTCAAGATAACTGCTGCCGATTCAAAATATAGCTCATGGGCATAGCCATGGTCACCGCCAGCAATTTTAACCGTTGCAAAGATACCATAGATAACAGCGGCTGAAGTACCGATGGCTATTAAAGAATCCATATTAGGGCTTCCCTTAAACAAGGTTTTAAAACCAATTGTATAATAGCGATATCCTACTATTACCACCGGTAAAGTTAAGATCAACTGGGTCAAGGCAAAGGCTAGGGGGTTTATCCCTGGATCTATAAAACTTGGTAGGGGCAAGCCAACCATATGCCCCATGGATACATAAAGTAGTGGGACTGCAAATATGGCGGATACAAGGAATTTAAACCATAGGGCCTTTCTTTCCCTCTCCTTATTATCCCTATCAGCATCCTCAATTACTTCCTCTTCAAGGGCCTTATATCCAGCCTGTTCTATAGCCTTTTTAATATCTGATAACCTAACCATAGAAGCTTCATAATTTATACTTAATTTTTCTGTAGCCAGGTTAACATTTGCTTCTGTCACCCCGTCTAGTTTTCTCGTTACCCTTTCTACCGCTTTAGCACAGGCGGCACAGGTCATTCCCTCTATCTTTAGGCTTTTATTAACTGTATCATCTATGGCCTTATAGCCAGCTTTCTCTATAGCCCCCTTAATATCTTCCAAAGATACCTTAGCATGGTCAAAATCTATATTCAGCTTTTCTGTAGCCAGGTTAACATTTGCTTCTGCTACCCCATCTAGTTTTCTCGTTACCCTTTCCACTGCTTTGGCGCAAGCGGCACAGGTCATTCCCTCTATCTTTAAGCTTTTATTAACCAAACCTTATCCCTCCTTATAGAAACAAGCTATAATAAATTTTAATTATATTATAGGCAATTGTTACTTTTATTTTTAATAACACATACACCCCCAGGGGGTGTATGTATATTTTATATTAGTTCATTTAATATGTCAAATATTTTATTATTGAATTAGGAGGGAGATTTAATTACCAATATGTAATTATAACTAGATATTAAATGAATTATACAAGCACAAAGCCCCATATCCTAATAATCTATTAGGATATTCTCTTTCTATCCTTAGCTGCCTGGCTCCATTAATAAGATAGGCCTTTAGCTTTTCTCCATACATATATGGATCATTATTTCTTAATATTCCCCATTCCATCAGCAGGGCTGCACTACCTGTTACAAAAGGAGTCGCCATGGAAGTCCCAGATCTTATGGTATAGCCTCCCCCTGGTGAGCAAGAATTGATATTAACCCCAGGGGCTACAAGATCTGGCTTGATTTCATTATTTCTGGTATATCCCCTGCCAGAGAAGGGGGCCAAGCTATCGGTAAAAGCATTATAGGCCCCAACAGAAATAGCCCTAGAGGCTGTTGAAGGTATAGTAAGGGTCGTGTATTCAGAGGCCAATAAGAATCTTGTTCCTGGATTATTAACCCCACCTGAAGGTAACCACATATCATAATTCCCAACGACTATCCTCTCTGGCACCAGTTCTATTCTCCAAACCCCAGAATCAATGTAATTATTTACTGGAATAAATTCAATATATATCTCTTGTAGGGGATTATATGGGGTCGGATCCCCATAATACAGAAATATTTCTGTCTGCCCTACTCTAAATTGCTGAGTTCCCAGTATTCGGGGAATTGGTCCAACTCTAGTACCATTGGGTGCTACAATAACAATATCAAAATGATCATAGAAATTCTTCCATATCTGGAGATTGAGTGAAAACTCAAAAACATCTACAGCAAATTCAACTATAGTATTGGCACCCATATTTACAATACCTTGGGCATGGTTTCCTGCTGCCCCTTCATTGCCAGTACCTATTACAATACTGGTTCTTCCTATATTAGCGGCATCATTAATATAACTTTCCAGTAGTGTTCTTCCTGTATGGGAACCATAGTTATTACCAAAACTAATATTGATTGCCAGAGGCGCTCCCATGCTTATGGCTGTACGGATTGCGAATTCTATTCCCTCCATTAACTGGGTTGTTCTTGGAAAGGAATTACCTACAGACGATCCCAGCTTAACAACTATCAATTCAGCTTGGGAGGCAACCCCTCGATACCTTCCATTACTGGCCCGGCCGTTTCCAGCAGCTATTCCAGCCACATGGGTACCGTGTCCTGAGAGGTCAGTACTAGGTACAATATCCAGTCGCTGAGGCATGGGAGTAGCCAAAGCCTCGTTGAGCATTTCCCTTGTATAAAGGGTACCTGTTACAAATCCTTCAGGGGGATTGCCAGGGATAGTTTGATCCCAAAGGGCAATAATTCTTGTAGTTCCATCTTCATTACGAAAGTCCGGATGGCTATAGTCAATCCCCGAATCAATAATAGCTATTAAGATTCCTTCTCCAAATAAGTTATAGGGATTGGCTTGTAAGGGATTAATACAGGAAGCTGTTCTTCCCTCCACCACTTCATAAAATAATCTCCTAGGTTTTTCAATAAATTCAATCTCCTCAAATTCTGAAAGCAGGTAAATCTGATCCTCTGGTATTGTTAATATGGCATAGTTATTACTTAGTTCTACAACCAATACATTTAACTCGGCCCGTACACGGTCTAGACTACCACTATACTTTACAATTAACTCCCATGTATTGGTTTCAGGTGAATAACCCACTTCTAAATCCTGTGATCTTTCCCTAACTGTTTCTGGCACTTCAAGAGCTAGATTCAATTCATTATCTATCTTACCATCGGGCATAAAATTACCTCCCAGGGCATATTTGCTTAATGCATTATATGCCCTAGGAGGTATACTTTATTGCTAATACTTACTATTTAAATTTCTATTTTAATTCTCATTGGAGGACTACTTATCCTATTCTATATTCTCTTTAGCAGAAGCTGATGCCAGTTCACGATACTTTTCCTTTTCAGCAGACATCTCTTCTACCGTCTTTGGCTTTAGTGTAAAACCTTCTACAGGTCTATAGGGTACTTTCCTAGTTTTCATCCTTTCTTTTACTTTTGGAATCTCTTTGGCATACTACTATAGTAAAACTATCTAGTTACCTTTACCTTTTTCATTAAACCAGACTCATCAAATTCTATAGGATCCATACAGACCTCCCTATGATAGCCCTCTTCCCCTGGATATCGACCTAAAGGGGTGGAGAATCTATGATAAATCATATAATACTCGTCCTTACCATTTTCTTTAAGAATGGTATGATGGCCTGTCCCCAATACATCTATACTAGGATCTTTCTCCAACACAGCATACTTATATTCAATAGGCCCAAATAAGCTATTGGATATACCATAATTTATATGATAGTTTTCACTTCTGGTATCATCACAAGACCAAGTGAAATGATATATACCATCTCTTTTTACCACCATTATAGCTTCCCTAAAATCATAGGCTCCCTCTATCTCTCTCATGGTTTCAGCTTGGATACTTACCATATCCTCATTAAGAGTAACAATCAAAGGATGCCCGTTACCAAATAGCATATAGGCACTTCCATCATCTTCTATATATATAATAGGATCAATAACTTGATGAACCTTTAAATTGGCCTGGCTTACTATCTCTGGGGTAAGTAGTGGCTCATCCATGGCTTTAAAAGGTCCTGTTGGACTATCCGCCACTGCCACACCTATACAAGACTGGCCGTCTGGTCTCTTGGCACAGAAATAGTAGTAATACTTACCGTTTTTTGTGGCTATAGCCGGTGCCCATGCACAGGAGGTAGCCCATGGCACATCATCGGTGGCAACATCAAGAATTTCCCCTTCATTCTTCCAGTTGATTTTATCCTTAGAGGAAAATACATGGAACTTTGTCCCAGACCAGTTGGTAAAACCGTCGCTTGTTGGATATATGTAATAAGTATCTCCAACCTGTAAAACATCAGGATCCGCATATAACCCTTTCAGAATTGGATTCTTGCTATTGTATTTATCAGTTAATGCTTGGTACTCTTCTTCTGTAATATTTAAGATAGAACCGTGTCTTTTCATAGTATATCCCATATGGTACTCACTAGAATCCAATGTTCTGAAATTACCACTGGATAAATCCTCTGAAATCAAGGGCATATATCCTCCTCTGGTTGCATATTGATCAACCATTAGACACCACTTATCTTCATTATTGAATTTAAAAGCTGCTGGCCCTTCTAGTCCATAAATGCTTTCTAACTCAGGCGCTTCCACTGGTATAAAAGGTCCATTAACTAAATCCTTGCATTTATCTATTCTAATATTTTTAGTGGTCTCATCTTTAGATATACGATAATAATAGCCACCATCTTCAACAATATCTGTATCAATTACGTGATTCTCACGTTCAATATACTTCTCAGCTTTGGTAAAGGTTTTGAAATCCTTAGTTCTTGAATAATATATTCTCTGTTTTGCCTCTTCATCATCAGCTTCTTTAACCATAGAAGCCCAGAACACAAAATAATCATTGTTATTACGATCATAAATTGCTTCTGGAGCCCATACGCAACCTGCCTCAGGAATACCAACCTCAACCAACCTAGGCTCAGACCAGTTAACTAAATCTGTAGACTCCCATACTAAAATAGAGCGACTTCCTTCATATTGCGCTACACCCCAGCCTTTCTGACTGGCAATACGTAAATCTGTAGCTATAATATAGTATTTATCACCTTGGGGTGAACGTATAATAAATGGATCTCTGGCACCCTTTTCTCCAATAGAAGATGTAAGGACAGGCCTACCAGAATTTAAATCATTCCAATGTAAGCCATCTCTACTTATGGAGAAATATACTTGTTCCCCAATATCATGCTCACCGGTAAAATGTACAAACAGATATCCTGTATAATTTTTCTTCATTCTTAACCTCCGTGCCTATGTAATATTTTACAGTTCACATTATAAAGTATTCACAAGATTTTATCAACTAAATGTGAACTATATAAGAAACACTTTATATAATTTTAATTTTTTCTGTTATTTTTCCACAAAAATACTTTCTGTGGTACTACAAACACTAACATAATACCAAAGGCAATGGCTAGTGCTATACTTATGGTTTCCACACCTTTATATCCAGCCTTATACATTTCATTGGAAAATAAATAATAAGCTGTATAATAAATCCCTGCCCCAGGTACCAAAGTGAAGATACCGGAGATTAGAAAAATAGTAACTGGTATTTTTCTATTCACTGCAAACAATCTTGATATTATAGTAATTACAATAGAGGCGACAAAACTGGCAAATACAACAGATGATAAGGATGAATAAACAATTAAATAGAAAAACCAACCTATTGACCCTGTCAAACCACAATAACCAAATTCCTTATAAGGCACATTAAATAGTAAGGCAAAAGAAACCGTTGCTATAAATGCCACCAATATTTGTATAATCATAAGAAGCACTCCTTCAGCTAAAAGTTCAAAAAATCATATTCCAGACCCACAAGACAACACTAACACCAACTGCAATGCTTATACCAACCATAAGGGTATCAACCAGATGGATTGTTCCCGCCATATAATCTCCATTAAAAAAGTCCCTTACTGAGGTGGTCAGTGCCACCCCAGGAACCAAGGTGATAATAGAACCTATAATTATATTATCTAGGCTATTCCCCATACCCAAGCTAAATAATATTAGGGATATTAAGGTCACCCCAGCACTACCAATAACTATCTTAAGGACTTTGGGAAACCCCTTTCGTTCTGCAAATATTATAAAAATATACATAAACAAGCCAGCTATAAAGGATACTATGCTATCATACAAAGTTCCTCCCAGTAGATAGCCAAAGGCCCCACTCCCCAGGCCAGCAAATAAGACTCTAATATAATCTGGCGGCACTGCTATTACAGCAATTTTCTTTAATTCTTCATAGGCCTGATCTACAGTATACTTTCCGACCTCTATTTCACGGGATAATTGATTGACCGCAGCAACTCTGCCCAGATTAACAGTTCCAATAGGTATATGTTTTATATGGGTTGAAAAGGAATTTCCATCCAAACTTATTGTTATAAATATTCCATTGGAAACTGCATATACATCCACACTATCAGCTCCATAAGCCTTAGCTATTCTAATCATAGTTTCTTCAACCCGAAAAATCTCTGCCCCATTATGAAGTAATATTTCCCCAGATTTCATTACCGTCTTAATTACTTTTTCCTTTTCATTTGTATGACTAATCATCATCACTTCATTCCTTTCGAATTACCCAAAGTCCAATAGAAATTAATATAATTTTATAATAATTATAACCTAATTATATATTTTTAATGATTTTTGCCAGCAGATTTATTCCTCTTAGTCTTATTCTGTCATATTTCAATATAATTTTATAGTATTTGTCGCAATTTGATTTATATTTGCATATTATATAGCAGGTTTCTATTTGTATAGAAAGCCCTAGACTATAATAAAGGAGGTACTCATATGTCTTGTCTATTAAGGGAAATATGCAGACATGAAGGTGAAACAGTCACTATTTTTACTGAAAGTGGTGGAGCTTCAGGCTGTGGTTTCACTGGAGTTCTACTGAGCGTTAACGAATGTTTTGTTAGACTCCTTACCAGAGAAGGTTCCGCTCCAGCCTCTCCTTTGATCGGGCCTGATTGCAGAAATGATTTTTTACCAGATGGTCGCCATGACTATAATCATCATCATCAATTTAGATTAGGTTCTGTATGTGATATACCGATCAATAAGATTGTATCTTTCTGTCATAATGCTATTTAATAAATAATTTGCTTTATTTTGTATCTTTATGTCACATAGGATAGGATTAAGTCATATTATATACTAACCGACATTCTAGTACTTTTAGCGCTATTTATATCGTATCTAAGTTAATCACACGCTCTAATTTAAGACTATAATAAGGAGGAAATAACATGGCATGTAATTGTGGTTTTAATAGTAACCCAAGTTTCGTAAGGCATATCTGCCGCTTTATAGGCGAAACTGTTACTGTATTTACTGAAAGTGGCGGAGCTTCAGGTTGTGGCTTTACTGGGATATTAATCTCTGTAAATTCTAATTTCATAAGATTAGTAAATAGGCAAGGTTCAGCACCTGCTTCTCCTTTAATAGGACCTGATTGCAAAGATGATGAATACGGCTCCAAAGGCTGTGGTGGTGGAGTAGGTAATTTAGGTTTCCATCACGATCACAGAGGAGTAGGCTCTGTTTGTGACATTCCTATTAGACAGATCGTTGCATTCTGCCATAATGCTGTTTAATGCATTTTAGCCTTGAAAAAAGGCGGTCATTTATATTAGGGTTATAAGTCCCTATAATTTGGGGACTTATAGCCCTCTTATGTATAGACAGCCTCTTTTATATTTATAGATTGATTATTTTATTACCTATATATGGGATGTTATTAGTTCCATCTCTCCATTTAACTCATAACTTCCATAATTATATGGTATAATGAAATGGTCGCCCTTTTTAAGGGGAATACCATCTATTTCCCCTTTACCTTCTATTACACTTACATTTAAGAATAATTTATTTTGTTCAAAGATATGTCTGCCATGGATCTTGATTTTTGATACTGAATAGTATTGGTTTTGAATTAATTCTTCCACTTCACAGGTATCAAACCTGGTAATCTTACCACCTACTTTGGCATCAACATGGGGACATCGAATCACATCTATGCTTTTATCTATATGTAGCTCCCTTGGTTTTCCATTATCTAACCGGTCATAATCATATAAGCGATAAGTTATATCACTGTTTTGCTGGGTTTCCAGAATTAGAGTCCCCTTTTTTATAGCATGTACAGTTCCCGGATCTATCTGCAGGAAATCTCCCTTTTTAATGGATCGAAGGCAAATAAGATCTCTCCACTGCTTTCTCTCAATCATTTCTTTTAATTCCTGCTTACTTCTGGCATTATGTCCTATAACAATCTCTGCATCCTCATCGCAATCTAATACATACCAGCATTCAGTTTTCCCTAAAGAGCCATTTTCCTTTACTTTGGCATATTCATCATCTGGATGGACTTGAATACTTAAATCATCTCTGGCATCAATGATTTTAACCAAAAGCGGAAACCTATCCCCCGGAATATTGCCAAATAGCTCCCTATGGTTTTCCCAAAGCCAACTTAAACTTTTCCCTCTAAATTCACCATTTTTAATTATACAGTCACCATTTCTATGGGCACTAATAGCCCAGCATTCCCCTGTATTATCATTAGGGATATTGTAACCATAATTTATGGCTAATCTATTTCCTCCCCATATCATAGATTTAAAAACTGGTTCCATAAATAATATATTGTTCATAGACTACCCCTCATTTAATCATTAGTAGATTATCTCATATGTACCTATACTCTTATTATATAAATATAAGCCCTATTAATCAACTTTTATTGTAGGCTTATTATACTTATCACACATAGCTGTAATCTTCTTGATAGTAATGGTTTTCATATTTTTTATAGTATTTACCATAGTACTTATAGCTACTACTTTTTTCATCGACTTTATTTAATACTGCCCCCAGTATTCTGCAGTTTCCTACCTGCAATTGTTTGACCACTTTCTGTGCTAATCTATAGTTGGTCACCCTAGATTCTATTACTAACACAACCCCATCACAATGTTCTGCTATAATAGCACTATCTATTACATTACCTAGAGGCGGACTATCTATTATAACATAATCATATCCTTCCCTTAACAATTCCATTAAGCGAATAAAATAATCACTGGCCAATAATTCCGCTGGGTTGGGTGGAATAAATCCAGTAAAGATCATATCTAGATTATCTATATTAGTAGAATATAGTATTTCTTCTATACTATTTTGCCCGCAAAGATAATGGGTCAATCCTTGTACGGCCTGATCTGGTTTATAGCGGCCTATCATGATAGATCTACGAAGATCTGCATCCACAAATACAACTCTTTTCCCACACTCAGCAAATGATACAGCAGTATTAAAGGATACATTAGATTTGCCTTCATTGGGAAGACAACTGGTAAAACATATCTGTTTTATATTACTTCCACAAAATTGTATATTGGTTCTTAAAGTTTTGTAAGCCTCATTACTACGAAAATCTAGTTTGCTATACCTTTCCAAATTCACAGTCAGCATAATACCATCCCCCCTAATCACTCTCATTACCAGTTGAATTATATAATAGGAATTTTTATTAATCAATGTCCAACAAAGAGAATCCATTTCTTTTATCCTGCTAAATACTTCTTTATTTGGCACTAAACAAGGGTAATATATAAAATATTGTTTTAGTCGACAAAAAATGCTACTAAACCTATATAGCTAATCTAGGTCTAGTAGCACTACGTCCTTGTTGCTTTTATAATATTTTAGAATACATAGCCATAGTTCAATTATTAAACAAGGCTTTTCTCACATTTTATTTCTCTACATGATGGCATGCCACAAGATGACCCTGCTTCATTTCTAACTTAGGTTTCTCCTGTCTACAGATATCAGTAGCCTTAGAACAACGACTAGCAAATGGACATCCCTTGGGAGTATTTACAGGACTTGGAACATCACCACTTAAAATTTGACGTTTCTTTTGAGCTTCCATATCTGGATCTGGTATTGGAACAGCGGAAAGTAGAGCTTGAGAATAAGGATGTAAGGTGTTCTCATATAGCTCATTACTGGATGCCAATTCTACTATATTACCAAGATACATAACTGCAATTCGATCACTAATATATTTTACTATGTTCAAATCATGGGCAATAAATAAATATGTTAAATTTAATTTCTCCTGTAAATCATGTAAGAGGTTTATTATTTGTGATTGAATAGAAACGTCTAGGGCGGAAATTGGCTCATCACATACAATAAATTCTGGTTCAATGGCAAGAGCCCTAGCTATACCTATACGTTGACGCTGACCTCCAGAAAACTCATGGGGAAAGCGGTTGGCATGCTCCCTGTTTAATCCTACCAAATCTAACAATTCGTAAACTCTTTCTTGACGTTTCTTCTTATCATACATCTTATGAATAACCATACCTTCTTCAATGATGGATGATACAGTCATTCTTGGATCCAGTGATGAATAAGGGTCCTGAAAAATTAATTGTGCCATTTTTGAATAAGCAAAAAGATTTTTCTTACTTACCTTCATTGAACCTTGGGGGCCATTATATGTTATTGTACCTGTGGTAGGTGGATAAATTCCCATTAAGGTTTTACCAAAGGTGGACTTACCACATCCTGATTCTCCTACCAGCCCCAATGTCTCACCTTTATAAATATTTAAAGACACATGGTCTACTGCTTTTAATGTACCTTCGTTGACACTGAAATACTTAGAAACATCGTTTATCTCAACCAATACATTCTCTTTCATCTTCTTATCCACTTATGCATCACCTCCATTTTGCTTTGGGCAATCTTCATGTAATAACCAGCAAGATGATATATGTTTTTCACTGACTTCAAACTGCGGAGGAAGTTTCTCATGGCATATCCTCATACAGCTTTCACATCTGCTGGCAAAACCGCATCCAATAGGTGGATTTAATAAATCAGGAGGTGTTCCTGGAATTGAAACTAGTCGTTTGCTACGATCCATATCGGTGGTTGGCAAACTCCTCAATAAAGCTCTTGTATATGGATGGGAAGGATTATAGAAAATATCCTTAGCTGTACCTGTCTCCACTACCTTGCCGGCATACATTACAGCAACCCTATCAGCCATACTGGCAACAACACCCAGATCATGGGTTATCAAAATAATAGCTGTATTGGTCTTTTCTTTAATCTCCTTTAGTAGTTCCATAATCTGCGCCTGTATAGTCACATCTAGTGCAGTTGTAGGTTCATCTGCTATTAGGAGCTTAGGGGCACAGGAAAGAGCCATGGCTATCATAACTCTTTGTCTCATACCCCCTGAGAATTCATGGGGATATTGCTTAATTCTTTGTTCTGGATTGGGTATATTAACTATAGTCAGTAATCTAATAGCTTCTTTAACCGCTTCTTCCTCAGATAGCTTTTGATGATTCCTAACAGCTTCTGTCAATTGCTTACCAATCGGCATAGTAGGGTTTAGGCATGTCATAGGATCCTGGAAAATCATGCTGACATCCTTACCCCTAATTTTTCTCATTTCTTTTTCACTGGCTTTTACAATATCTTTATCACCTAAATGTATCTCACCACTTACTATTCTAGCTGGAGGCATAGGATTAAGTTTCATAATAGTCTGTGCAGTAACACTCTTACCACAACCACTCTCGCCAACAACGGCAAGAACCTCCCCTTCCTCTATATCAAAGCTGACACCACGGACAGCCTTAATCTCACCAGCATAAGTATCGAAGGATACATGTAAGTCTTTAACCTGTAATACTTTACTCATCCCACTACCTCCTTAACTTTGGATCCAGAGAATCACGTAAACCATCACCTAATAAGTTAAATGATAACATCGTTAAACTAATGCATATTGCAGGAATTGCTAATTGTGATGGATACTGCTGGAATATTTTACTGCCGTCATTGGCTAGGGTACCCCAACTGGCTAGTGGTATCTGTACACCAAGTCCAATATAACTTAAAAAGGCTTCAGTAAAAATCGCACTGGGAATTGCAAGGGTTATATTAACTATAACAACACTTAAAGTATTCGGTATCAAGTGCTTAAATATAATTCTACCAGGTCTAGCACCCATGACCTTTGCAGCTATAACATAATCCTGCTGTTTTAAACTCATTATTTGTCCACGGACCAGCCTTGCCATACCAGTCCACCCTACCGCCGCATAAGCAATTATCATGGTTTTAACACCAGGTTCCATAACCATCATCAAGAGAATAACTATAATCAAGTATGGAATGCCGTTGATTATCTCAATGATTCTCATCATTATATTATCTACAGCCCCACCTACATAGCCAGAGATACCTCCATATATAATTCCAATAATCACATTAACGAATACTGCTGTAAATGAAATTAAAAGAGAAATTCTAGCTCCTGACCAAACTCTTGTAAAAATGTCACGGCCTAATTTATCGGTTCCAAATATATGAATATGACCATCTACTGGATCTCTATAGCCCATTGGTTCATTGGTATGACTGTAATGCTGCTCACTAATGGTATAAGGTGATACAATAGGTACTATTACAGCCAATAATAGAATTAGCACAATTACAAAAAGACTTATCATCGCTGCTTTATTCTTAGATAGACGCTTCATAGCATCCTTCCAATAGCTAGTACTTGGTCTACTAATTCTTTCACTTTCAAATGCGTTGGTACCAACCCATTCAAAGCGACTTTTATCTATTTTTTCTATCTTGTCTACTTTCTCCATTATATCACTCCTTTCCCTTAGTAATTTTAACTCTAGGATCTATAAAACCATAAGCCAAGTCAACCAATAGATTTGCTAACACTAGGAATATACCGTAGAACAAAGTAATTCCGGATATCATGGTATAATCTTGATCCTGTATACTCATAACGAAGAATTTACCCATACCAGGTATGGAAAATATATTTTCAACAACAAATGCTCCTGTAAGAACAGATGCCGCTAATGGTCCTAACACTGTAATAACTGGCATAATAGCATTACGAACTGCATGCCTCCATATGATCTTACTTTGGGATAGGCCTTTAGATTTAGCTGTTTTAATATAATCTTGTCCCAAAACATCTAGCATACTAGTTCTCATTAGTCTAGAAATAGTTGCTAAAGAACTAAAACTTAAGGCAAAGGCTGGCATAATCTTGCTGGCGAAGGTATCCCAGCCACCAATAGGAAACACCTTAACCCCTGTCCACTCGAAAAGTTTTAATCCTAAGTAATACTGTAATAAAGCTCCAATTACGAAGTTAGGTACAGAAACACCTATAATTGCAAGAAGCATAGTCAAAGAATCCCAGCCTGTACCTCTCTTTACCGCTGCCACTATACCAATAAGCACCCCTGCTATTGTAGCCAATATCAAGGCCCTAATCCCTAATTCAAATGAATACGGAAATGCTTGTGCAATAATATCAGTAACAGGACGGGTATATTTAATAGAAGTACCTAAGTCCCCCTTAAATACATTAGCCACATATATTGCAAATTGTTGTAATACTGGCTTGTCCAATCCATATTTAGCCTCAAGGGCTTTCAAAGTTGCCTCTGGAATAACCTTATTACCTATAAAAGGATCTCCAGGTAAGAGACGCATCATAAAAAAAGTAAGTGCAGTAAGGGTAAGTATCGTTAAAAATGCATAAAATAATCTTTTACCAACATATTTTATCACACATATTCCTCCTTTCTTGTAATCGCATATTAAATCTTAAAATAAGAAAGAATTCTTATCCTATAGCACCTTGAAATGTTAAAATGGTAATGAGCTAAAGTAATATAGGATGAAAATTCTTTATAGTCATATTTCCGCCTAATTCAACAACCACTTAGTAGTATACTATATAAAATGTGCAAAGTCTTGTGTAATTTTTTGCATATAGTTGTTAAATATGGCTATTAATTACCATATATTACCGTTTACTATATTATATAAGTTAAATTTACCATAAGTATTATCTAAAACTTTTGTATAAATATTACAAAGTACAAATGCATAATATGCTAATGCCTATTGTTATAATACCTATTGTAATTATGAATATTGTAATAATACACATTTTAACAATACACAGAATAAGGTGCGGGATAAGATTCCGGGCCCGCACCTCTAAAATACAATATTTTAATAGCTAATTATTTTGCTAATTTAACAAATCTGTAGTTCATATCTTGGAATGCTGATCTAATTACACCAGATTCGATTTTACCACTAACGATATAATCTCTAACTCTCCAGTATAAAGGACCTATAGGCATATCTTCCATAAGCATTCTCTCTGCATCAATTAGATATTGAGTACGTTTTGCAGTATCAAGCTCTTTTCTGGCTTTATCTAGTAATTCATCATACTCAGGATTTGCATAACTGGTATGATTGTTGCCATTGGTTGACTCCCAAACATCTAAGAATGTCATAGGATCATTATAGTCAGGACCCCAACCAGCCATAACTATTTGGAAATCCTTGTTGGTCATTCTTTCTAATCTACTCTTAAATGGCATGTTTTCAACCTTAAGCTCAATACCTAAGTTAACTCTTAATTGCTCTTGAACAAATGCTGCATTTAAAACAGCTGCATCAGAATCATCTGCTAGCATAGTTAAATTAACACTATCTACACCAAGTTCCTCTAAAGCTAGAGCATAATATTCCTTAGCCTTTTCCACATCTACTGTAGGAACCAACTCTCCAACCTGTACTTGGAATAAGGGATCAATATTGGTTATAGCAGGTGGTGTATAAGATGTTGCAGGTTTTGAATCGTTTCTTAAAATAGCATCTGCAAATATTTGTTTATCAACAGCATAGGTGATTGCTTTACGAAGATTTGCATTCTTTAAATACTCATCATTTAGATTAAACTCAAAATACCAAGATGAGCCATCATCATAGTTATGAATTGGATAATTTTCGCCCTTCATCATTTCACGTTGCTCACCGTTGATACTAATAACGTCAACTTCACCAGTTTTAAATGCATTCATAGCAGCGTTGGCTTCGTTAATCATTACCATATGAATTTTTTCTACTTCAATTTTATCAGCATTAAAATAATCAGGGTTCTTAGCCAATACTATCTTATTTTCATGCTCCCATGATTCCATTACAAAGGCACCATTGTATACCATCTTATCTGCATCGGTACCATAAGCTTCACCAAACTGATTATATGCTTTTTCGTTAACTGGTGCGAAAACTCCAAAGGATAACATCTCTAAGAAGTAAGCAGTAGGATTCTCAAGAGTTACTTCTAATGTATAGTCATTAAGAGCTTTAAATCCTAGTTCATCTGCACTAGCTTCGCCTCTATTGTATGCTGCACCATTCTTAAATACATAACCAAAGTTTGCATACTCTGCTGCAAATTCAGGTGTTAAAAGTGCTTTCCAAGCAAATACAAAGTCGTGGGCTGTAACAGGCTCTCCATTAGACCATTTCATACCTTCACGTAATTCAAATGTATAAACTAAACCATCATCGCTAATAGTCCAATCTTTTGCAACACCTTCAATTACTCTGTCATTCTCATCAAGCATTACTAGGTTCTCAAGAACATGACGGAAAACCGTAAAAGATGTAGCGTCTGTAGATACTACAGAAAATAGTTCAGGTGGCTCTGATTGAATATTAACTGTTATTTCATTCTCACCATTTGTTCCAGGATATGGGTTTTCTACTCCGGTATTCGTTCCGGTATTAGAATTATTGTCGTTACTACCATTATCAGAATTATCTTTTGTACCACAGGCTACTAATAATGATATAGACATAATCATAATTAGCATACTAGCCAATAATTTTTTCATTTTCATAAAACTCCTCCTTTTATTCTACACATAAAAAGGAAGTATAGCGGATTTTCATACTTCCTTTGTACAATGTATTATTTACTATAAACTAAAATTTTAAATACGTCAAGAAGAAAAGCCCTTAATATTTATGCATCATATCTAATATTTAAGCATTCCATAGTTTTCCTTTTGTTGAATTGTTATATATTTTCCCATTTACAATTAGTTTACTTAATATACCAATATATTCCTGACCTTTACTAAAAGTAACAATAATTTGATAAAATCATATAATAGCCATAAACAATAGGAGTGGTATCTATGTCCCTTCCTTACAAAATAGGTATTTTCGGCGGAGATAAAAGATATGTATATTTGACTGAAGCATTGCTTAATACAAATCATAAGGTATATGCTTACAATATCGAAAATATGGTAGAGCACCCAGACTGCTATAAAGTCAGCTCCTTAGCAGAATTATTCAAAGAATGTGATATTCTTATCGGCCCAATTCCCATGACTAGAAACCAAATTCACATCACTTCTAATCATGCCGCTGAGGACATGACCATAACCAATATAAGAAATCTACTTGAAGAGCGCCACTGTTTAATAGGCGGAAACATTCCGAATTCTGTTAAATTATCTTGTGTAACCAGATCCATACCATATTTTGATTTAATGAGCAAAGAAACCATAACCATTCTAAATGCTATAGCTACAGCCGAAGGTGCTATTATGGAAGCCATCCTTAATAGTCAATCTAATCTTCACGGCAGTAAATGTCTTATTCTTGGTTATGGTCGCTGTGGCAAAATTTTAGCTCAAAAACTAAAGGGCCTGGATGCTTCTGTTACCATAGCAGCCCGCTCTAAGGAGGCCCTAGCCTATGCCTCTGCCTATGGTCTTCAGGTTATGCCTATGGAAGAGATGAAAAACACCCTCTCATCATATCTATTTATATTTAATACAATACCTGTACCAGTTATTGACAAAGACAGTATTGATCAAATTAATCCCAACTGTCTCATCATTGATATTGCCTCAGCACCAGGAGGCACTGATTTTTCCTATGCATCAGAGCGTAATATTAAAGCAAAATTATGCCTTGGACTTCCTGGAAAGGTAGCTCCAAAGTCTTCAGCTGATATATTGTTCAATGAAATTATTGCTTATCTAAAAGAAAGAAGTGATTAAATGACTGTAAATGGCAAAAACATAGGTTTTGCACTTACCGGTTCCTACTGTACCTTTGATCAGATTTTTCCTGAAATAGAGAAATTAATTACAGAGAAAGCAAATGTAACAACTATATTTTCATATCAATCTGCTACGACCAATAGCCGTTTTGGCGATGCAAAAGACTTTTTAAAAAAAGCAGAGAAAATCACATCCAGTAAACCTATTACCACAATTGTAGATGCTGAACCGCTGGGCCCCAATAATATGCTAGATGTAATCGTCATTGCCCCCTGTACTGGCAATACCCTAGCAAAGCTAGCCAATGGAATTACAGATTCTCCTGTTCTAATGGCTGCTAAAGGTCATCTTCGCAACAATAAACCTGTAGTTATCGCCATATCAACCAATGACGCTTTAAGCGCCAATCTTAAAAATATTGGTATTTTACTAAACGCTAAAAACTGCTATTTCGTTCCATTTAGTCAAGACAATTATAAGAACAAACCCAATTCTATGGTTGCACACTTTGAATTAATACTTCCTACCATAGAAGCTGCCCTAGATGGCAGGCAAATACAACCAGTAATCAGGTGTAAATAACAAATAGCAAATAGCAAATATCTAATAACTAATAACTAAATCTAATATCTATTATCTAATCTTTAACAAGGTTTATTATAAACAATTTAAAGGTGCTGTTCCAGTAGATATATAAGTGGGCGCAGGTGTAGCCATAATACACCGTTAGAAGAACACTACTTGAACTTGTGTCATACCCAAAATCTACTAAAACAGCACCTTCTTGCTATACTTAAGTACACAGAATTAGTCTTACTCAGATTTTTCCATGTTAGGTTTTTCCAACTCTACAATAGCAGTCTTTTTCATTGGAATTCTACAGTTCTTATTGCTACCAAATTCAACAATTACAATATCGTCCATTACATCGATTACTACTCCATAGAAACCACTGCTGGTTAGGACACTGTCTCCGATTGCAACTGTTGATAACATGGCCGCCATCTGCTTCTGTTGCTTTTTCTGAGGGCGTATTAACATAAAGTAAAATAAGACACCTAAAAAGGCTAATTGTCCAAATAGCAAAACATAGGACATTGTGCCTGCACCCTCTGGAGCTGTTGCTAATAATGCAAATTTATTCATATATATTTCCTCCTAAATAATTCTATAATTCAATGTTATCAGCATCTTAATCATTGCCCATAACAAATCCTTCTAGTTTTTTCTTCTTATACTCTTTAAAACGTTTCTCTCGAATAGCTTCTCTTATTTCCTCCATCATATGGTTGTAGAAATATAGATTGTGAATAACTAAAAGCCTCATTCCCAGCATCTCCTTGGCTTTAAGTAGATGCCTAATATAAGCCCGACTGTAGGTACTACATGTGGGACATTTGCACTCTTCATCCAAAGGTCTACTATCCAGTTCAAACTTTGCATTCAATAGATTTAGCTTACCATGGTTAGTATAGGCATGACCATGTCTACCATTTCTAGAAGGGTATACACAATCAAAGAAGTCAACTCCACGGTCCACGGCTTCAAGTATATTGGCTGGTGTTCCAACCCCCATCAGATAGACAGGTTTATCAAGAGGAAGATATGGCACTGTTTCTTCTAAAATATAGTACATCTCCTCATGGGTTTCCCCTACTGCCAGACCTCCAAGGGCATAGCCGTCCAAATCCATATCCCTTATCCTCTTAGCGTGTTCAATTCTTATGTCTTTAAATACTCCCCCCTGATTAATACCAAATAACATCTGATTAGGATTGATGGTATCTTCAAGTCCATTGAGCCTCTTCATCTCTTTTCTGCATCGCTCAAGCCAGCGGGTAGTCCTATCCACCGATGCTTGTATATATTCCCTTGTAGCAGGGTGAGGAGGACATTCATCAAAAGCCATTGCTATGGTAGATGCAAGATTTGACTGAATTTGCATACTTTCCTCCGGTCCCATAAAAATCTTCTTACCATCGATATGGGATTGAAAGTATACTCCCTCTTCCTTAATCTTGCGTAATCCTGATAGGGAAAACACCTGGAAACCTCCAGAATCAGTTAAAATAGGCTTGTCCCATACCATAAATTTGTGAAGGCCGCCCATTTGCTTAACTACCTTATCTCCTGGTCTTACATGCAAATGATAGGTGTTTGACAATTGTACTTGAGTCCCTATTTGCTGAAGATCCATAGTAGATACTGCACCTTTAATGGCAGCCAATGTTCCTACATTCATAAATACAGGTGTTTGAATTGTTCCATGAACTGTAACAAATTCTCCACTTTTTGCTTTACCGTCTTGTGCTATCAAACGATACATATCATCAAGCCTACTTTCTAATCAATCAACTAAAATAAAGTATACATTGTAAAATATAATTTTTCAACTATAAGTTATAAATGAGTATTTTCACCAAAATATTGCACAATTACAAAAACATTGCATTAATCTCTTATTATTGTTAAAATAAAAACAACATAATATTGCCAAATCTAAATTTTGGAGGGACCTATCATGTCTTTAAAAAAATCATTAATGATATTATTAGTCACTTTTTCAATAATTCCGTTTCTTATTTCTATTATTGCCTACGAATTATTAACTCACAAGTCTTTAATCCTTATTATTTGTATAGTTTATATTATTATCATTGCCATATTAGCCAATTATCTGTCTAATAAATTTATTGAACCGATTATATCCTTAAGAGACACCATGCGAACTGCATCTAATGGTAATCTTGAAGTTAAATCCAGCATTAGAAGCAAAAACGAGCTAGGTGAGCTTTCTAAAAGTTTTAACAAAATGATGCATATTATCAACAGAAATTACGAGGATTTAACCTCTTTACATAACGAACTTCTATCCAACGAAGAGCAACTCCGTTCCAATTATGATCATATCGAGTTTTTGGCCTATCACGATGTCCTAACTGGACTGCCTAATAAGATAGCTTTTACCGACTATATCAACGGGGTCCTATCTTCCTCTAACAAAGTCGACAAAATGCACGCAATTTATTTTTTTGATTTAGATAACTTTAAAACCATAAATGATACCTTGGGCCATGAATACGGCGATGACTTATTAATAAGAACCGCGCAGATACTTCAGTCCATAATAGATGGAAAAGGGCTATTGGCTAGAGCCGGCGGAGACGAATTCCTATTATTCTATGAAGATATAAAAAGTGTATCTGAGGCTGTAGACTTAGCGGCCCAGATAATAAAACATTTTCAGGAACCAATTGAACTAAATAATGATATAGTGTTTATGTCTATGAGCATAGGAATTGCCATATATCCCGATAACGGTTTAACTCCTAATGCTCTTATTAAAAATTCAGATATAGCAATGTACAAATCAAAAGATACTGGCAAAAATAAGTATACTATCTTCAACTCAATGATGGAAGAGGAGCTAAATCGCCATACTTTAATTATTGACATTTTAAGGAGTGCCATCGAAAACAATGAGCTTTACATAAGGTATCAACCTTTAGTTGATTTACAGACCAATCAAATTATCGGTTTAGAAGCCCTGGCTAGAATCGATAGCGAAAAACTCGGTCCCTTAAGCCCCAGTGAATTTATTCCCATAGCAGAAGAAAGTGGCCTAATCGTAAAAATTAGTAACTGGATTATAAGGGAAGCCTGTCTTTTTAACAAAAAATTACTGGATAGGGGAATTACATCATTAGTTGTATCTGTTAATATTTCATCAATACATTTAAACAGACCGGAATTTATAAAAACTATTTCTAATATTTTAGACGAAACCCAGTTACCTCCTAACTTATTGGAGTTGGAGTTAACTGAAAGTACCCTAGTTTCCTCAGTAATGGATGCAGCCAGTCTCCTTTCTCAACTTCATAAATTAGGTGTTAAAGTTTCATTAGATGATTTTGGAACCGGATATTCCTCATTAAATTATCTAACACGTATGCCCATTAATACCTTAAAAATTGATAAGTCTTTTATAGATAATATCTCCTATAATGATAAGGATGCTTATATTGCTAATACCATTATACAGCTGGCCCATAGGTTAAATATTAAGGTAGTAGCGGAAGGGGTTGAAACTAAAGAGCAACTAGAGTTATTGAGACAGCAAAACTGTGATATGATTCAGGGACATATAATTAGTAAGCCACTTCTACAAGAAGAAATCATAGACTTAATCCAACAATCATAGTTTATCAGCCCTTATCAGCCCATAAATCAAAAAAGCTTTTGTTTATAGAAAAACACAGGTCAATCTATGTAACAAAAGCTTCTATGATTAATATAATTATAGTGCCTTACCAGAGCATCCAAGTACGTTAACAATCTTGTGTCTTACAATTTCTTTAATATAATTTCTTGCAGGAGAAAGATATTGTCTTGGATCAAAATGTTCAGGATTTTGGTTCATATATTCTCTGATACCTGCTGTAAATGCCAATCTTAAATCAGAGTCAATATTAATCTTACATACTGCCAAGCTAGCTGCTTTTCTTAACATTTCTTCAGGAATACCAATGGCATCATCTAGCTTACCACCATTTTCATTAATTAATTTAACATATTCCTGAGATACGGAAGAAGCACCATGTAATACAATTGGGAAATTAGGTAATCTCTTGCCTATTTCCTCTAATATGTCAAAACGAAGTTCTGGTTTCTGGCCTGGCTTAAATTTAAAAGCACCATGGCTTGTTCCAATTGCTATAGCAAGGGAGTCTACACCTGTTCTACTTACGAACTCTTCTACCTCATCTGGTCTTGTGTAAGAAGCATCTTCAGCACTTACATTTACATCGTCTTCTACACCAGCTAATCTACCCAACTCACCCTCAACAACAACACCATGGGCATGGGCATATTCTACAACTTTCTTTGTTAAAGCAATATTCTCTTCAAAGCTTAGATGTGAGCCGTCAATCATAACTGAGGTAAATCCTCCATCTATACAAGCTTTACATATTTCGAAATCAGCACCATGATCTAAGTGAAGTGCAATAGGAAGATCAGTATCAGCAATAGCTGCTTCTACTAATTTAACTAAATAGGCATGCTTAGCATATTTTCTTGCACCTGCTGAAACTTGTAAAATAATAGGGGCGTTTTCCTCCTTAGCAGCTTCTGTAATTCCCTGGACAATCTCCATATTATTTACATTAAAAGCTCCTATTGCATAGCCACCTTCATATGCCTTTTGAAACATTTCTTTCGTTGTCACTAATGCCATTGTCTTTCATCCTTTCCCATAAAAATTCTATAAGATCGCAGATTAGTGTTCAAAGCTTGAACAAATCTTCTTATCATGAACATTATACCATAAATTGTTTGATTGAAAAGTATAATATTTAATTGTTTTGTATTATCATTCCATTTATATACAATAGCTAAAATTTTCTTGATAATTTACTTGTTTATGTTTAAAATACTACTATAATTAACAATGTATTTTACTCAAGTACTTACCAACTTTTATGATTTAAATTGAAATCATAATTAACAATTGAAAGGACTAAATTATGGAACCTAAGAGAGTATCTGATTCATGTACTGAGCAAGTGCAGATAATTATGCCAAGCCATATCAACGGTACCAATAGACTGTTTGGGGGACAATTAGTTCAATGGATTGATGTAGTTGCTGCTGTGGTCGCCCGCAGACATTCAGGTAGAAATGTTATTACCGTAGCCATAGATAATTTATATTTTAAATCAGGAGCATTCATTAATAATATATTAGTCTTAATTGGCAAAATTACTTACGTAGGTCGAACCTCCATGGAAGTAAGGGTAGATACTTATGTAGAAGATTTAAAGGGCATACGTAAGGTTGTCAATCGGGCCTACCTAGTACTAGTTGCCATAGACGATAATGGAGACCCCACCGAAGTCCCCAGATTAATTATTGAGAGCGAATCTGAAAAAGCAGAGTGGCAGGCTGGTGAAAAACGCTATGCTCTTCGCAAAAAGCGTCGCAAAGAAGGATACTAGTTACAATAGATAAAGATCTTTTTAGAGGACTTATTTATTGTATAAGAAATTCGAAGAAATTTCTTATACAATATTTCCTCTACAATAATATATAAGGGTATGCATCATGAACCTTTTTGATATGATGCATACCCTATTTATTACATATTCAAATTTCTAATATAATAAAACATATATTGTTGAACTATACCTGCATAACCAGGATAGAGGTTGACATCAAATCTACCTTCATAAACTTCATCTAACACCTTTTTTATCCAGACATCCACTGGGAAAGCTTCTATATGATGTAAACCAAAGAGTGATATGCAATTGGCCACCTTAAGCCCTACACCGGTTATAGTTCTTAGGGCTGAAACCGCCTCTTCATGACTACAGTCCTTTAATTTGTTAAGATCATTTTGACCCTCAGTCACAAATTTGGCTCCATTGATAACATATTGGTCCCTGTATCCCAGTTTTAACTCTCTTAAATCCTCCTTGTTGGCACTGGCTAGAACTTCAGCAGCGGGAAAGGTATAATATTCTTTTCCACCACAGTCTTGGCTAATTCTTTTTTCACCATACTTAGTACATAATCCTTCTATACATTTCTTAATAGATGGAATATTTTTATTTTGAGATATTATAAAACTAATCAGCATCTCAAAAGGTTCCTGCCTTAATATTCTAATGCCACTACCATATGCCGCTGCCTTGGCCAGAAACTCGTCCTCACCATTTTTTAAAGATTGCACGATACTGTTATAGTCATAGTCCATGTCAAAATATGATTTCCATATTGCTTGATACTCATCCTCACTGCAACTAAACCATATTTTATCGTAGTCTACTTGTTCCAATTCTATGTACCTGCCATAGGCGACTAATCCATATCTATCTTTCCCGATTTCATTCATGCGAAAACATTGTCCTGAATCTGCAATCTGTTGTAAATTAAAATTTTCCGAAACTATTACCATATTAAAACCTACTTTATATTATTATACTTAATGTGATATCCTATAATTTGATAGCTTTATTGCTACATTATAATATAGTAATTTTTTTAATACAAGAGTGAAACTATTTGTAAAATTATGCAATCTGATAAATTGACAAATTATCCAATCTGATAAATTGGAAATTTATATATTGACTTTTGCAAACTTGTCATATATAATTTACATCTGACAAGACACCTATCAAGTCGAGTTTACTATTTATATAATAGGGTGAATTTAAAAGGGGATTAAAGGAGTGAAGTCATTATGAACAAAAGAAACAATAGCAAAATTAAATCCATGACTTTGGCAGGCTTATTATGTGCTCTGGGAATAATGATACCCATGGTAGCACCTAAATTTGTATTGGAACCTGCTTCATTTACATTGGCAAGCCATGTACCAGTTTTTATTGCAATGTTTATATCACCTTCAGTAGCTATATCGGTATCATTGATAACTGGGCTAGGATTTCTCATCTCTGGCTTTCATCTTGTTATTGTATTACGGGCATTTACCCACGTAATATTTGCGGCACTAGGATCATTTATGCTTAAGAAGAATGGTAGGATATTTCTTTCCTTCAATAGTACAGTTTTATACGGTATTTTAGTTTCAGTAGTCCATGCTGTCTGTGAGGTTGTAGTTGTTGCAGCTTTTTATTGGGGAAATTCTATGACTGATATATACTATGAGAAAGGTTTTCTAACATCAGTTATACTACTGGTAGGATTGGGTACAGTAGTTCACAGCTTAGTTGACTTTTCCATATCTCTCTTTGTATGGAAACCACTTCAGCATATTATTACCATACCCGCTAATGCTAAGGTGAAAATAAAATAAGATAGTTATAATCAATTTAAGTAATAAATATCAACCAGTTTAGCCTGCTTTATTTCATAAAGCAGGATGTTTTGAAAAGCAAGATATTTTGAAGGGGAAGCAGAAAATTCAAGATATATTATAAAATACAAAAAACGCTACAAGTACTTGTTTGACGGCTTGTAGCGTTTTATCTATTATTTAAAAAAGTAAACCACTTTTTTAAACCACTTTTAAATAGATATAAACCACTTTTTAAACCACTTGTTAAGATGAAATAAGACATTTTTAAGTGCAAGTCTGTAAATTTTTCAAATCGTTAGCCAATTTATAAAAAAAGAAAACGCTACAAGCCTTATTTTTACCGGCTTGTA
>JGI24708J26588_10000591_pt1 | contig 29391 bp, 29 predicted proteins | sample BioPla1DNA2_FD_26588 | JGI IMG/M metagenome (IMG submission 26588) | reverse complement strand
GTATGTCATGGTAAAATAGTTCGAGTTTTTTATAGACGAATAGAGCATATGCTTGACATAATCGTATAATATTTCATTTATATATGGGATGTCAGGATCATTTATCAATGTAGGTGTTGGATCCTTATAGCTTTTCCAATAAATCTTTCTGTCTTCAATCTTTGCTATACAAAGACTCACATCATGAGTCCTTACATAATCCTCAAATTCTGCATCTGACCAATACTCATCGGTACTGGTGCCGTTATTCATTGCTCTTCGTTTTTCTGGATTTAACATTAAATTAACTACTACGGCAGCTGAAGCCCTGGTTAACTCACCGTCTGGGTTGAATCTGCCATCGGTTCCGCCTGTTAATATGCCTAATTGATACGCCTGACACACATAATCTCTGAATTCAGTCTTTATTATGTCATAATCCACCATCTGATTTTTTATACTCTCAAGCTCATAATATATATTTTTCTCGCCTGTAATAGAAGGCAGGGCACGTATCATCATTTTAGCCATCTCGGCACGGGTTATGGCACGTTTGTAATCTGGGAATTCCCCTTTTTTTACATAGCCAAGGTCTAATCCCTTCTGTATGTATACATCTGCCCAGTATTCACCAGCTCGATTTACCACCTTTTCATCGGCTGCATGAACCAGAATTTTTATAAACTGTTCAACTGTAAGATACTCCGAAGGTCCAAATATTCCATTATAGCCTACCATAATCTGTCTTGGGTCCTTTGATACAAATTCTACGTGCTCGTAGTACCACGCATCCTTTGGAACATCCTTAAAAGATGAGGCTGTTGAAGCCATTGAACAATTATTTGCGGATGCTATTACTCCTAATGAGATTACTAGTATTAATACTAATACTATGAACTTTTTCATGTAATTCTTCTCCTTTATTTATTATTTGGTTAAGAATAAAGATTCATTTCCATCTCGTTGGAACNGTTGTCCAAAAAGCCTTAAGCTTTAGTAGGCCTAAAAAAATATAATGCATATATCTATAAAAAATTTCGCTTTATACTATCAATTGCAAAATTTGCTTAATCTTAGCAATCTGTCTAATCTGATTACTAATTCCATTAACACACTCAACCAGTTTGTTCATATTGGGCTTAAGGATGTTAAATTGGTCAATAAAAGCTTCAGCTGATGGACCCTTCCACCAATCTTTAAGAGATTGAACTTCTCTATCAAGGCTTGCAATAATGCTAGCTGCGTTATTACCCTTATTCTCTATTGATTTCGCAGCTTGTTCTGCATTGGCTTGACTGAATTTTATAGTACCAGCACTCATTAATTACACCTCCTTTCGATTCTTTAAATTCTGATTTTATTTCAAATAATAATCAGCAACTTGTTAGTTAGAGGGCTCTTCCCTCAATCATTATTCTTCATGTTTCTTTTCATCGTCAGCTCATATTTTTACACATATGATTATTCGCCTATGGTGGCACATCTTAAGCCAATATACTTATTTTTGGATATCAAGTACCCATCGCCAAACTCAAATTCTTTCTCTTGAACTCCATATGGAAACCTTGCGGTAAATAAATTTTGTTCTTTAAGGCTTCCCAGAAGTAATCCTGTCTGTTGGTTCCTAATTGCTTTCACAAGGTTATCCCAATTACTTGCCAAGTCAATTGTGTTGTCGGCAGCGATAATAGCGACTTTCATACCGCGCTCATTTTTGATGATTTTTTCTAATAGCTCTTTTAGCATAAAGTTATCGCTATCTACTAGTTCGCTAAGCTTATCAATTACGAACACGATTTGTTTCCAAGAATTTATTAATTCTTTCACATCTCCACCCTGTCTTCGGCAGTCAAGCAACTNTTCTCTGCGTTCTTTCAAGATTTCCTCTATATCTTGTACTCCCGAATAATCAATCTGAGATAAATCCTTAACATTTGGCTTGTTCATGACTTTGAACAAGCCCATGCTACTTGAATCAAGTACATAAATATCTGCATCACTCAACATTTCGATCCATGATATTAGAATTGTACTCTTCCCTGTCATTGAGTCCCCTGCCACCATAAATACATGTGTTGTCGCTAAGTCAACATAAACTGGTTGTAAATCATTATCATTAAGACCAATCGCAAGGGATGTATCATATCCATTTATCTCTTTTATTCCAATTTTTGATGGCATTATAGGAATAGGGATTGCTTTGTCCGTTGTATTTCTATTAAACAATTCAATTATTTCATCAGTCCCATATTTTTCGAATTCAGGCAACACGGCCTGGAATTCCATAGGTGGTTTCCCTCTTACTAACCCACGTCCTAGGACACTATCAGGCTCCAAACCCTCTGTTCTTCCCACTATCCCACNATATTCACTTTTATCAATTAACTGGAAACTGAGTGCCATTTTAAAGTTAACAGATAATTTATATTTAATCAAGGATAAATTTGTTGCTGTTAATACTAAATAGATACCATACTTGAGCCCTTCTCTTGCCAACACATTAATTTTGACATCGATTTCTTCATAGGTTTCTGATAATGCAAAATAATTATCTATAATTACAACTATAGCCGGAATTATCTTGCCGGATGCTCGGTAGTCATTAAAACTATCATATCCTGACTCTTCAAAAATAGCTTTTCTATCTTCAATACATCTGAATAAGAAAAGAATAAATTGGTTTATTATGGTTTCTTGTTCTAAAGTCATTACTCCTCCACAATGTGGAAGCATCTCAAATGCTTTTAGAGAAACTCCACCAAAGTCCATAATATATATATTGACTTCTTGNGGGGTATAGGAATGAGCTAATNACAAGCATAAACTTTTCAAAAAATATGTTTTTCCTGTGCCTGGTGCGCCATAAACAAACATATTTCCATCTGCTGCAAAATCAATTTTTAATAGATCTTGCGCTTGCTCTCTAGGGTTATCAATAAGGCCAACTGGTACACACAACAGTTCGCCATTGGGCGTTGTCATGCCAACCTCATTAAAGAACTTATCCATAAAGATTTTTTCTGGCAAAGGCGGTGGCCATGGACCTTCTAATGGCGTAATGTTATTTTCCTCAGCAACACTTGAAATATGCTCTACCATTGCTTTAAGTTGGCTTGGGAGTTCTTTTTTTGCAATTTTTTCTTCAGCCAATGGATATATTTGTTCAGTCTTTCCATTTAAAGCAACCCTATATAGTCTCTTTGTCTTATTTTCACTTTTTTGCATCTCCCCATCGGGATCATAATCAGCTCCTGAATAAGCCGATTGAAACAGCTCAAAAATCTCATCGTTTCCAACCTGAATGTATGCACGTCCCGGTTCCTTAATCATTGCAGCATCTGGTCTTTTAATGACATCTTTACTGTCATGTTCGTCTTGCACTTTTAGACAAATTTTAAACTTTGAGTTACTCCAAATCTGATCATCAACAACTCCCGCTGGTTTTTGTGTTGCAAGAATAAGGTGCACACCCAAACTTCTTCCTACTCTTGCGGCACTAACCAACTCTTTCATAAAATCAGGCTGATCTTGTTTTAACTCTGCAAATTCGTCTGCAATCATAATAAGGTGAGGTATAGCCGGCATATTAAATTCAGTTTCCGATTCTTCTTCTTTCTTTAGAGAATATAACTTTTGATATTTATCAATATTATTTACTCCATACTCTGAAAAAACGCGTTGCCTTCTAAGGAGTTCACTCTTAATAGAAAGCAGAGCTCTAGTTGTTTGGTTCCCGCCTAAATTCGTTATAGTACCAACCAAATGCGGTAAGCCTTTGAAAACATCAGCCATTCCACCACCTTTATAATCAATAAGGACAAATACTATATCATGGGGGTGAAAGTTTATAGCCAATGATATAATTATGCTTTGCAATAGTTCACTTTTCCCTGATCCTGTAGTTCCAGCAACTAAACCATGTGGCCCGTGGCCTGTTTCATGCATATCTAAGTGGAATAGCTCGCTACCTGCCTTTGCTCCTATAGGCACACGCATACCCATAAATGTTTTATTATTTTCCCATAAGGATTTTACATTTACTTCTGAATTCTTCTTTACTTTAAGCATCTCCAATAAAGTCAAAGAGTTTGGCAATGAAAAATCATTATAGGTCTTTTTGATTCTGAGCGAAGCCATCATTCTTCCTGCAAGGTTTATATCCTTACATTCATCACAATCAGGGGCAAATACTTCTTTTTCACCGGATATTCTATCTGCTATCTCCGCATTCTTTCCATCGATGGTAATGATGGTTCTGCAGTTCATTGGAAGATATGCTTTATTAGGTGCTAAAAAAATTGTTGAAACGCCAATTTTTGATGATCCATTGTAAATATACTTAGCTATTCGTTCGTTTTCGAGAAGATCTGAATCCTCTACAATAAATACATAGTGAGGCAGAGCACTTCTCCCGGTATCCTTGGACTCTCTTTCCTTAATTATTGGATATAATTCAGATAAGGTTTGATGTGCCATCGCTTTACCACATAAAATAAATCTATCAGTATAATCATCATTCCAACAATGAGGCAAGTATTTCATCCAATCCCACTGTTCTATTCCTTCGCTAGACGCAAGAATAATAATTCTAACATCCTCATAACAGTGATGTGCCACACATTGAATTAGAATATTTCTCACTAATTCTTTAGTCTGATGCTTTTCTCCAGCTATTCCACATATTTCGGATTCTATTAAATTGAATACTACAGGCACATCATTAATCTTTTGGAATTCTAGAGCAAGTCTGTGAGGCTCCATATTAAGTGGATCATTTTCCATATCTATGGCCTGTTTTGTATAATTAATTTTCATATTTAGTGGTGCACTTCCTATCCCTACTCGCATAGAAAGGAAGTCTTGATGTGCAGGAGTTCTTTCCCACAGTCTATTATCAACTTTTATCATTCTTTGGATACATTCGGTGGGATCAGGATTCATTTCATGCATAGATTTAATCTGCTGTTCCCTTGAGAGCATTAATTCACTTCTAGTATCCGCAATGAATTGAGTATATTTCTTTTCGCGTTCTTTTTTAGCTTTATTATATTTTCTTATCTGTGATGCAGCATTTGATAGTGCAACTATAATAGACATAACAGTCGCAGCTACTGAAATCAAAAGATACATAGATTGTGATGTCAAGGATATAAGCACAGTAATAGTAAGCATCACAATTGGTGGAGCCAGTAAAGAAAACCAGGATATTTCTGGCTTGTTTTGTTTACTGGGCGGGTTGGGAACGTCAATCTTTCCTGACGGAATATGTGGAAGAAATCTAGGTTGTCTTTTAAATTCAACAATCATATTCTAGTACCTCGTATTTTAATAGCTTCTCCTCCAAAGAGACTCATTTTATGCCACTCATTGTTCACACAGAATAATAGGTCGCCATCTATGATGTGAAGGTGAGTGGTATGTTCACTACACATCCTTATTGACTTACCGTCTTGTGGATTTACTCTAAAGATATTATTGTTATTTTGAGAATTCGCACAGAATAAGTATTGTCCATCTGTATTTATAAATGAAACACTTATGTCTGTGATGGTTTCTAGCGTCAATGTGTTTAAATCCAAAATAGTAAGTATGTTCTGATTCTTTTTATCAGCAAAAGCAAGCTTTTCATCAATAAGAACCATCATGGCGACTGATCCATCATATAGTTTTTCAATATTTCGACCCGAAAGATCGCACCTCTTGATATACTCAGGCGTGGCATAATAAATGTAATCATTATCTATAATGAAATTATTTATTTCTTCAACTACGACCTTTGTCTCCTTCTTCCCATTTTTAGGATAACAGTATAGTTGTTCATTATTTTCATCAATATAGTATAATGATTCATTATGTAAAATAAGGCCGTAACATGGTTTGTCAAGTATTAAGCTCTCGGATTGGAGTTCAATATTCCATTTGTACAAACCGTTGTTCTGCTTTTGGTCGCTATAAAAAATATCATTTGAATCATTATTCATAAACCAGGGTATACCTTCGCAACCAAAATTGGTGTCTAAACTATTTTTGTTGGTTAAATAAAGCTGGTTATTAACCTTAACAATCAAGCCACCATTTAAAATATTGTAGTTCACAATAATCCTCCTCAAATCAAAGTAAGTATTGACCCTTGAGTAATCTTCTGCTCTGCTATTGATTTGTCGTTGTCTAAAATCCTGCCTAAGGGTTCGGCTTGTATTTTAGTTTGATTACCTAAATGAAAGTTTAACGCTTCAGAAAACAAATCAATCAATTCTTTTACAGGAATAAAACTGGGAACCTTTAAATCAATTGATTTTGATTCTTTTACTAGTGTAATAAATACATAATCTGAATCCATAACTCCTCCAAATATCAATTATTAACTTGAAGCAACATACTTCGTTCGCATACCATGCTAAATTCCAAGTTAGAAAAGTCATTGGCTGTTATAAGATATTTAGTTTTAAATTTATAGATTGACTCCGCTCTAGCAGTGACTTCTACAACACTCAAACCCCACCTGCAATCTTCATATCACCTTGAAAATATGTGCTAATTCCGGATGTCAATATTTCATTTACCTTATCAGGGGTAAAAATGTCTCTATTAAATCTAGATTCAGAATTGTATTTAGATACAATCAGTGCTGATTTTGACTTAAAGAGGGCTATATTTTCTTTATCCACAACTCCCTCAGTATTTCTTATTGTATTAAGTATTGAATATAAATTATTTGAAACGCAAAGTCCGAATATGTCTATATTAATTATTGACTCTGTAAAAACACCTAATAAGTCCATAGGCATGTCAAGAATTATAAGGTTAAAGTTATTTCTGAAAACGGACAGCATACCTATGAGCTTTGATGTATTAAAAAATTAATCTAGGAGTTTTTGGTCTGAAAATTGGTAGCCTAACGAAGTCAGCCATAAATTAGAATTAATATTAAACGATGTAGTCTTGTAATCATAAGGTTTTGCTAAAGTTCTTATGAGGGACGCATCAATAGTTTCATCTTTTTGCGTCATTTCGTTGAACTTATTGAAATACATATTAGCACTGCGATATTGAATATCAAGGTCTACAAGCATTGTGCTTATCCCTCTCTGGCTCGCTTCGTGTGCTATATTGAAAGCAGTACTTGAAACCCCGGAACCTCTGTGACCTGTAATAGCAATTACTCTGCTAATCACCCTCCCTATTCTTTCAAATTCTTTGGTTAATAGGTCGGTTGGTTCAGGACTATTGCTATCTTCTTTATTCTTAAAAATGCCCCATAAAGATTTTTTCCTTTTTTGGTTGATCCTTCTCAACACCTGTCTTTTTTTCTTGAGGAGGTTTATATCTTGATGCTAATACATCACACGCGCTATTCAGTATTTTGGCAGAAGGACGTACCCAATCATAATACTTAATACTTATATTGCTATGCTCAGCACATAAATCATTTAAGCTATTAAATCTTAAATAACTGTTCGTTAAAACCATTATTTCGAAGTACAGGCTATGTTGCGATTCTAATAAAGAAAGAAGTTGTTTTTTATCATCTTCTATAGAACTAGAAAAAGCGTCATCAGTTAGCAATACACCTGCTGTTTGATATTTTTTTTTTGAAACAACATCAAACAAATCATCGAGTATCAGAGTTTCTTCATTTATTACTTCTATTTTATTTATGTAAGATGCTATAATCTGATGAAAGATTCCGGAAACTAGCAATAATTTCATTATATCACCTTTGTGGCTTATTATTNTAATTAAATCTTTATTTTTCAAATTTCAATTACTAAACAGATATACTACCATATTAATGAACAAAATGTAAGATAGTTTGGGTAATTTAAATAATTGTAATAANTTTTTTCATTATTAAGCCTGTTATTTGTAACTTTTGTATATGTTTCTATGATTTATATTACATGCTTACACGGACTTCACCGGCGAAAGACTAGGCGAAAAAGATTTCACATTAAGAAGAGGACAGTTTTATTGAATTTTACATGAAAAATGAAAAGAAGAACATCTAAATATATTTAGAGTTGTTTTTTGGGGTAAGTAGTTTAAATCCCGCTACCTATCCATAATACCTGCCATGGTANTTTCTATTGTCTCCCCCTTTCTTTTTTTCGCTTAAGAAACCAACGGCTAAGGCTGTAATTGGAATTGTGAGTATAAGGCCTATGCTACCTGCGAATGAACGGACCACTTCACTTGCATAACCATCCTGGTTGATGATCTCATAAAGTGGTACTTCATGAGCCATAAGAAGAAGTAATAGTTGCAGAGCGCCGCCTACATATGCAAGTATCAGGGTGCTTGACATAGTTGCTATCATATCCCTGCCAATATTCATACCAGCCTTCAGTAGTGCTCCCTTTTTTATTTTAGGGTCAACATCCCTGATCTCGAACATGGCTGAGGAAAGTGACATTGCAACATCCATTGCAGCACCCAAAGCTCCAATCAGTATTCCTGCAAACAGTAGACCTTTATAATCAAAGGATATATCCTGAGGAATATACATCAGCATTTGAGACTCCTCACTGCCAAGACCTGTTAGCTTAGCCGCCTCACCAACTATTTGAGATATAAATGCTGCCGAAACCACTCCGCCAGTTGTACCAATAACGGCAGCGAGAGTCTTTTTGTTAAAGCCACCTACTAATAATAGAGTAATACCTGTTATTCCAATACATACCCATATAGAAATGAAAATGGGATCAAAGCCTCGTAGAATGAGAGGAATCAATATGTATATAATGGCCAGGATTGTTAGAGTGAGAGAAATAAGTGCCTTAAGGCCTTTTAGCCTGCCTACCAACAGGATAATAATTGCAAAGACTATTAGCAGATATAGTAAATACTTGTCTCTGACAACATTGTAGATATAAGAAAGTGCAACCTCACCATTTTCATCTAATTCAAGTATTAGTAATACTTCGTCTCCAACCTTTAACATTGCATTTTCTTCATTTTGATCAAAGGAAAGATTAAGNGCATATTCTGTAACAACTGTCTTGTCTTTATAGGGGCCATCTGTGGTAATATTTACCTCTAATATCTGAATTGCATTCGCGATGGTTCCTCCCGAATAGCCGATATCATCCTCACGAAGTTCCAAAATCTTTACGACTTTACCCCTTACGTTCAGGGCTGATGATTCCATAGGGACAGTGTCTTCAGAAAAGACTGGCATCATTGAACATCCCAGGATAGTAACTATTAAAAGCATTAAAACCATGCATTTTTGAATAATACTCCTATGGTTATCTACCTTTAAATCCACAATTACTACCCCCGTTTATTCATGATGCTTANCCGAAGCCAGCCGCCTATATCATTCTTTTTATTAATGTTAGCACCATCAATTCTTTATATCAAGTGCAAAACAGGGGACACTGAACCGTCCCCTGTCTCGCTGTCTCAACTGTCTCGACTTAATTACGGTCTTTGTATTGCGCACAGCTCCTGGCTGTAGGGCAACCCGAACAATGTCCGCAATAGTTTCCCGCTTTAACATTCTTTACTTGTCTATATACCAAGTATCCTGTATATGCTGCAATTATCAAACCAATAATAATTCCTGCCATATTTATCATCCTTTCTTTTTTAGATTGTGTTTTAACACAATCCACACACTGTCACTAAATGAGTAAACCGCCTATCTGATAAACTAATACTGATGCTACCCAGGCGAATACCAGTTGGAACAGGAATACGAGGGCCGTCCATTTTGCAGATTTCAATTCTTTAGCTATTACTGCAAGTGCTGCAACACATGGTGTATAGAATAGCACAAAAATCATCATTGAGTATGCATTAAGTGCACCAAATCCCATATTTCCAAGGGTTTGAAGCATGGCGCCAAGACCTGATGCAGATTCAATGTTTACGATTCCAAACAGGATTCCCATACTTGATACTACTACTTCCTTTGCTGCCAATCCTGCTATTAAGGATAATCCTATCTGCCAGAAGCCGAGTCCGGCCGGTTTTAGTACTGGAGCTAGAACGCGTCCAATTGCAGCACCAAAGCTTAAAGACATATCCTCCACATACCCTATCGTCCCAAATCTTAGAATAAACCATAATACTACTGAAGCAAGAAATATCGTGGTTCCCGCTTTAGACAAATATTCTTTTACATTTTCCCAAACATATACCAAGATACTATATGCATTGGGTGTCTTATATTCAGGAAGTTCGATCAACAACTGATTTACTGCCGGACTTTTATCTGCCTTGTTTTCAATTTTGGTTGATACAAAAGCAGTTAATAGTCCTGCCGCCATGCCAATAACGTACATAGATAAAGCAGCTAAAGATGCAAACTTTCCAAAGAACAAGCTAGACAATAAAACATAAATCGGAATTTTCGCACTACAGGACATGAATGGTGTAATGAGTATGACCTTTCGTCTATCCCTCTCATTTTCCAGGGTTCGTGTTGCCATAATTGCTGGGACTGTACATCCAAAGCCAAGAAGCATTGGGATAAATGCTCTTCCCGACAGTCCGATTTTGTTCATAATACCATTCATTACATAGGTTACTCTGGCCATATAGCCGCTGTCTTCCAAAAATGCCAGACACAAGAATAAAAAAGCGATATTGGGCAAGAAGGTTAAGATGGTTCCAACTCCGCCAATAATTCCATCAATAATTAAAGATATTATAATTGGTCCTGTATTCATTGCCACTAGGCCCTCTTCTGCCCAGGCACTAAAGCTTTCGAGCCACCCTTCAAGTATTCCTTTTATTCCATCACCGAGGGTAAATGTCAAGAAAAAAACCAGACCCATAACGCCCAAGAAAATAGGGATTCCCAAGATTTTGTGGGTAAGTATACGGTCAACTCTATCAGTCATCTCTGTCTTTTCTTGCTTATTTACAAGAACCTCTTCAATTATTTCCTCGATAAAATCATACTTCCGATTGATTATTTCTGTCTCGTAGCTTTTATCAACAATATCAGAAACATCAACTGTACAGGTACTCGTTATTTCGGAATCCTTTTCCAATAATTTGATGGCATAAAACCTTGGATTGTGCAAGTTCGGATACTTCTTCAGAAGTCTTGCTGTTATCTTTTTAATTTTATCTTCGATTAAATTACTATAAACCACCACATAATCGCTCTTNGGTTCAACTTCTCTATGATGGGATACCGCGTGCATGAGAATATTCAGCCCTGTTTTCTTTCTCGCACAAACAGGAATAACCGGGATCCCAAGCATCTCTGGAAGACGATGTAGATCAATCTCCATTCCTCTTTCTTCAACGATATCCATCATGTTAAGTGCTAAAACAACTGGTTTCCCCATTTCAATGAGCTGTAGTGTCAGATATAGATTTCTTTCAAGGTTTGAGGCATCGGCAACATCAACTATTACATCCACATCATCACTTAATATATACTGTCTGCTCACCTTTTCTTCTATGGAGTATGAGGTCAGGCTGTAGATACCAGGCAAGTCCACTAATTTGTAAATATGATTGTGATATTTAAACGCACCTTCTTTTTTCTCTACTGTTACACCCGGCCAGTTTGCTACCTTTAACCGGGCACCGGTGTAAGCATTAAAAAGAGTGGTCTTTCCACTATTGGGATTTCCGACAAAGCCAATGTTTAACTCTTCAGCTTCATACTTTTTATTGTACATTACACTATGAATTGCATTATTCTTATTGTTTGATGCCATCTTCTTTCCCTCTCTTCTTACTGTGATTTGTATTGATTGAGTTATCCTCATGAACAATAATAAACTCAGCCAATTCTTTACCTACAGCAAGTCTTGTGCCTCTTACCATAAAAATGACAGAGCCATCTAAGGCCTGGTTAATTTTACGAACCTTAGTTCCCTCAATCAATCCCATGGCTTCAAGCCGTTGTTTTGCCGGTTGTTTAAGAAGTGATTTTTCAATTATGTACTTTTCTCCTTTTCGTGCGTCTTTTAAGGTCATAATTATGTCTGCCCTTTCTTGTCCTTGCTATTAAACAAATCTGTAAATAGTAAGTTAATAATTTATCCACTTATTGTTAGCTTCGGCTAACTGCACTGCAAAAAAATATATTTCTCAATCAATTAACCTAAACGAAACACTTATTCGTGCAACTTTTCTATGTAATTCTCTATTGCTTCCAACATTTCATNGGTAATAACATGTTCCATTCTACATGCATTTTTTGATGCTTCACCTGAACTGAGCCCCAAAGTTTTTTCCAGAAATTCAGCAATAATACAGTGCTTATAGTAAACCTTTTTTGCAAATTCCTCGCCTTTTTCAGTTAAGGTTATATGGCCATAGCTTTCCTTATGAATGAGGCCTTNCCTTTTCAATTTGTCCATGGCCTTTGTAACGCTTGGTTTAGTAATACCCAGTTCATCGGCAATATCAACTACATGGGCATGACCATGCTTATCTTCAAGAATATATATAGTTTCCAGGTACATTTCCATTGACTTATTAAAATTCACTATATTTTCCTTTCAGCTATTAAATCAGAACTTCTAAGCATAAAATTATGCTATTCTTGAATTGTTAGCTTCGGCTAACAATTCAAGAATAGCACTTTTTAAAATACCTGTCAATCCATTTTAATGTATTTATTGAGTATTTTTCATTGGTGTTGGAAGAATCCCTTTACGCTTCATCAGGCTTAAGCTTAACATATTCAAGCAGAGGTTGTATGCTAGCATTGAAGGTGTAAAAGTATGGTTTTTTCTGAGCATCCAAAAGCAGCATAATAGGGGCTTCTTTATCACTTATTATAATAAAGACAGACTCTATGGCCTTTATTCCAGATTCATTTAGTAGTTTTTGATCTACTTTAATTGCTTTATCAAAGGGAATACGAATCACATAGCCCTTTTCAGGAAAGGGCATAACCTTGGTATACAGGCTCTTTATAGTTTTCAAATAATTGCGAACTTCATTTTGTATCTCAAGATTTGATACTTCTGAAAGAATAACCTTCCCTTCCTTAATATCAAATACTTCTACATATTGTTTTTCGCCCGGCTTTTTTTGTGGGGTATCAAAGCTTGATATATATGCGATGAAATTTGTATCTTCAAACATCTCAGTCATTGCCAATACAGATTCGTATTTATTCTGGTTATGAAACACCTGTACTGCAGCGAATACGGTTATAGCAACCAAAAGTAAAATGATAAATGAGACAATTAATGCTAAGGTTTTTCTTTTTAAGCTAATCAAAATCATAGTCCTCACCTCACTAGAATTTATGTGAAGTAAGGACTAATTATACTTTGTACCACTATTAAATTGTTACTTTTATCAATAAATTCCCTGACAGATTTCAAGTCTTGTTATGCTAACCGCGTGCCTTGGCTGAATATCCCATTGTTTCTAAGGTATCAAGGCCTTTTTGTCGTGATTCTTCATCCTCAAAACGAATTTCAAGTGCTCCCTCATCTAAGTCACGGCTATGAATAATTCCAATATTCTTAATATTTATATTCCTGTCCGCAAGAGCTGTAGCAATTACAGCAATAATTCCCGGCTTGTCTTCAACATCGACCACAATATCAAAGGTTTTTTGATATATACTCTTACCTTCGGACAAGTTATCCCTTACATTTCTGGCCAATCTGAAGAATTGCTCTATATTACCTATGTGCCCCGATGATAAATCCGCTTCAACCTCATCAAGTATATCCCTGAAGCATTCTAACGTGTCAATAATCATATCCTTGTTTGACAGACAAATGCCTGACCATAATTCAGGTGATGAGGATGCTATACGGGTCAGATCTTTAAAGCCGCCTGCTGCAATTGTTTTCATTTTATTGTCTGGCCCATCAAGTCTATCCACCATATTCACAAGTAAAGCCGCCATAATATGAGGAACATGGCTAATTGCCGCTGTTATCCTGTCATGATCTTCAGGAGACATTTCTAAAGGAATAGCTCCCATCTGAATGATTATCTCCCGGACAGTATTCAGAGCTGATCTATTCGTATCATTATCAGGAGTCAAACAATAGTAAGCATTCTCAAAAAGGTTGGCCCTTGATGCTGCAAAGCCTGATTTTTCAGAACCGGCTAGGGGATGCCCTCCTACAAAGGGATTATTAATGTTCATCTGCTTTATTAAAGAGGCCACATCAGATTTGGTGCTGCCGACATCAGTCAGCACACAATTTTCTTTAAGACTATCCTTTAGCTCAACTAAAATATCCTTCATTGCAAAAACAGGAACGCAGAGGAATACTATATCGCAGTCTGAAAAATCTTTTTTAAGATTTATTGCTTGTTCATGGATGATATTCTGTGCTAGGGCACTATTGATGTTGCTTTCATCCTTGTCCCATGCTTTTATAGAATATCCCCCATTTACCCGGTTTAATGCCCGAGCGATAGATCCTCCGATTAAACCTAATCCTGCTATACCAATTATTTTAGAAGACGGCTCCATCTGCTTCTCCCTGATTCTTTTTTTATATCATACCACTATTCTCAAATTTATCAACCTTTTATTCCCATACACCTTGCTGCATAGAGCACTCCCGCAACAGTTTTACTGTCGTTAATACGGCCTGTATCTATCATGTCAAGCACATCGGAAATCTTATAGGCCTTTGCTGTTATAAATTCATCAACATCAGGAGTTGCTTCACCTTTTATAAGGTCTGTAGCTAAATAGATATGTAATGCTTCATCAGCAAATGCAGGAGCTGGGTAAAGTGTCAATATTTTTTCCAGCTTATTAGCAGAATAACCCGTTTCCTCCTTCAGCTCCCTGTTTGCGCAAACAGCAGGATCTTCATCAGGCTCAAGCTTTCCTGCAGGAAGTTCCAAAAACTCTCTGTCTGCAGCCTTCCTGAATTGCTGAACTAATATTATTTCATCATTAATTATCGGGACAACCACAGAAGCTCCGTGGTTTCTTACAATATCCCGCGTTGCCCTATTTCCGTTTGGAAGTTCAACTGTAAGGCGTTCCACCTTAATTACTGTACCTTCATACACCGTTTCAACACTTAGAGTCTTTTCATAAAATTCCATATGCAATCACCTTAATTCTGATAAGCCGTATTCCATTACTTATTCGTACTTCCAATCTCCCGAGCCTTCTTTGTACACTCGTCCATAGCCGCAATTATAGCGTTTCTCAGGCCTTCTCTTTCAAGTGCCGCCACTGCCTCAATAGTGGTTCCACCTGGCGAGCAGACCATGTCCTTTAGTTCTCCCGGATGTTGTCCTGTTTCCAGTACCATTTTTGCAGAACCTAAAACAGCCTGGGCAGCTAGGCGATATGCCTGATTTCTGTTTATGCCCCATTTAACAGCTCCATCGGCCATTGCTTCAATCAGCATAAACACATATGCCGGGCTGCTGCCTGTTAAAGCGGTTACCTCACTCATTAAGCTTTCATCCATTGCCTCAACCTTCCCTGACCAGGAAAGAAGCTGAATTATTGCATTTTTCTCTACATTATCTATAGACTCATCCCAGCTGACCAATGTCATTCCCTCTCCTACCAGTGCAGGAGTATTAGGCATAGTCCTGACAATACGTGCTTTATTTCCTAGAATACTCTTCATGTAATATGTAGAAAGCCCTACAACAATTGAAACGAGTATCTTATCAGGGGTAAGCTCTGACCTGATATTTTTAAGGACTGCTTCACAATACTGTGGTTTTATTGCTAGAAAAATAATATCGCAGTTCTTAACCAGATTCTTTGAGTTGATTTCCTCTTTAATATTAAGCTCATTAGTTATAGTATTAAGCAAAGAAGTATTCGTATCAAAAGCAGAAAGGTCAAACTCATGATTTATATCNTTCTTTACAATGCGCCTTAAAAGGGCACTCCCCATATTCCCAACTCCGATAAAACCGACCTTATAAGACATAGCATCATACGAAACCACTTAAACTGAATTATCATAATAGTCAGTAAGTGCTTTCTTCCTCCCTTACTCGTTATTATTTAAAAAATTAAGCTGATCACTTTGGTTGTCTGATTCTTTTTCGATATAATTAAAACCCATATGCTCGTATGCCAATCGCGTTGCTTTTCTTCCTCTGGGTGTTTTTTGAATAAAGCCTAATTGAAGCAAATATGGCTCGTATACATCCTCAATAGTATTAGATTCCTCACCTGTGGAAGCCGCAAGAGTATCAAGGCCTACAGGACCGCCTTCAAACTTGCTTATTATGGTTTCCAGCACCACTCTGTCAGTATTATCAAGGCCAAGTTCATCAATCTCGAGAGCCTCAAGGCCATATCTGGCAACCTCAAGAGATATTCTGCCGTCTGACTTAATCTGAGCAAAGTCACGAATTCTCTTAAGCAGACGGTTGGCTATTCTCGGCGTTCCTCTGGAGCGCTTTGCAATTTCCACTGAACCCTGATCATCTATTTCTATTCCTAAAATACTGGCCGAACGCTTTACAATAGTGTCCAGCTCGCTGTGAGTATACATATCCAAACGATTAATTATGCCAAATCTATCTCTTAAGGGGGCAGTCAGGAGCCCTGCTCTAGTGGTAGCCCCTATCAATGTAAATCTTGGTAAATCAAGACGAATGGATCTTGCACTGGGGCCCTTGCCGATAATAATATCCAGAGCATAATCCTCCATAGCAGGATACAGTATTTCCTCCACGCTACGGTTCAGTCGGTGTATTTCATCTATGAAAAGGACATCGGATTGTCCAAGGTTAGTCAGGATAGCGGCTAAATCTCCCGCCTTTTCGATTGCCGGCCCGGAGGTTATTTTAATGTTTACNCCAAGCTCGCTTGCAATAACTCCTGCAAGTGTGGTTTTCCCAAGCCCGGGAGGGCCATATAAAAGAACATGGTCAAGGGGCTCCCCCCTTTCCTTTGCTGCCTGAATAAACACCAGAAGGTTTTCCTTTACTTTAGTCTGACCAATATATTCGGAGATGCTGCGTGGCCTAAGGCTAAACTCATCAAAATCATCCCGTCTAAACTCACTATTTACTATTCTTTCTTCCTCCAAGGTACCACCTCTCTCTTACATTGGCGCCTGATGCTTTAGTGCGTCCTTTATTATCTGTTCAACAGGCTTATTATCATCATATACTGAAGCAATAGCTTTATTTGCCTCTGATGTGGTGTAGCCTAACATAATTAATGCAGTAACAGCTTCATTCATTTTATTCCCTGTATCAGGTGTATTAATTGACAGATCCTGATAATCCGGCATATCTTTGTTTTCCTTTTTCAACTTATCCTTTAGTTCAAGAATAATCCTCTGGGCTGTTTTTTTGCCGATTCCCGGGGCTTTGGTAAATGCATCAACATGGTCTGTTAAAACCGCCAGGGCAAACTGAGATGGTGATAAGTTAGAAAGCAGAGATAATGCTGCCTTTGGTCCGACGCCTGAAACAGTTAATAGTCTTTCAAACATCTTCAGCTCCTCTTCAGTCATAAATCCATAAAGAGACTGATTGTCCTCCCTGACATAGAAGTAAGTGTAGAGCTTTAACTGCGAGCCGATTTCCGGAGCAGATGAAATAGTCAAATCAGAAGTGTAAACCATATACCCGATTCCATTGACCTCTATGACCAGGCCACTTAATGTTTTTTTTGTTAGAATTCCCTTCAAATAAGCAAACAAAATCTATTTTCTCCACTTCTCATGAAAATTGTTTATCATGGTTATTATTTATCTTTTATTTCTCAAGCTTCGCCTGAAGCTCATCTACAAGAACCTGATATGCTTCAAGCTCATCCCTTAGCTCCTTTAAAAGCAGGTCTTTCATTCTAATTACTTCAATAAGTTCTTCTTTTGACATTTCTTCAATTTTCACCATGTCATATTCCTCCACTGGCTACTAAACAGAATCTGTCTTTTGATAGAAAAATGTATCTATCGGCCTAATATTAAACTGATTATAGTTCATTATCTGTTCAGTGCTGCCAATAAATATTATACCATTTGGATTTAATGATTGACTGAATTTTTTTATTATTCTATCCTTCGCGTCCTCTGTAAAATAAATCAGTACATTTCTACAGATAATAATGTCTAATTTCTGAGGGTAGGGATCTTCTAAAAGATTTAATTGCTTAAATTCCACACAGTTTTTGACCTCCGCTGAAATCTCGTATGTATCATCACCAATAAGCGTAAAGTGCTTTTTAAAATACTCTTCAGGAAGATCCTTTAAGCTTCTGGAGGTGTATAAACCAGCTTTAGCCTTATTAATAGCTCCAATATCTATATCAGTAGCCAATACTTTAATTTTGTGCAAAGGAATATATTTATTAAGAATCATTACTGCAGTATAAGGCTCATCACCAGTCGAACAGGCTGAGCTCCAAATTCTTATATCAGCTTTATTATTGTGCTTGAATACACCATTAAGCACATCCTTTTCGAATAAAATCCATTGGTTAGGGTTTCTATAGAATTCAGAAACATTGATGGTAAGATAATTAATAAAAATATCATACAACTCCGGGTCCGTTTTTATTCTGGACAAGAAAGAAATGTATGATTTGTGACCATACCTCTCAATTAAAGAAGTAATCCTCCTTTTCATCTGTTTTTCCTTATACAGATTCAGGTCAATATTGGAGTGCTCATAAAACTTTTTCTTAAAAAGGTCATAGTCCTGAAACGTATTCATCTTGAGTTCCTCCGTATATCGCAATAATAATTCGTCGTTAAGAATCTAACTGATTTAATAATACCATTATTGGTGTATATATAACAGCAAGACCGGCTAAACCGGTCTTGCATTTTAATTATATGGAAATATGAGCTTATTTTTTAGTTTTCTTGTTCGGTTTCTTCCACTTCATCGGCTACTTCTGCTTTTTCTTCGGCTTCAGCTGCTTTATCTTCTTTTTCAGCCTCAACAGCAGCTTCTTGCTTTTCGCTTAAAATCTCACCGATTGTGTTTGTCATTACCTCATTATGAGTTGTAGGTACTTTTTCTGAAACCTCTTCAGCATTACTATGGTCAGCTGGTTCATCTATTACTTCTGGATCTATAGGACTAACTTCCTTTATGGACAGGCTGATCTTTTTAAGATCAACATTTATATCCATAATTTTCATTTCAACCTTTTGACCAACTTCGAGAACCTCTTCTGGTCTGCCGAGACGAACATTGGAAATTTGTGAGATATGGACAAGACCTTCCACACCTTCTTCAAGCTCAACAAATACTCCAAAGGGAACCATACGAAGAATTGTACCTGTTACAACCTCGCCAACAGCATATTTGCTTTCGATATTGTACCAAGGATTATCCTCCATCTTCCTATAGCCTAATGAAACCTTGTTTTTCTCTGTATCAAAGCTTAGAACCTTTACTGTAACTTCATCCCCAACCGAAAGAAGCTCTGACGGATGATCTATTCTCTTCCATGATAGTTCAGATATATGAACAAGTCCGTCAACACCGCCAAGATCTACAAAGGCTCCAAACTTAGTGAGACTCTTAACTGTACCGGTATATTCCTTGCCAACCTCAACGCCGCTCCAGAATTCCTCGGATTTTTGTTTCTTTTCAGCCTCTATTAAAGCTCTGCAAGAACCAACAACGCGCCTTCTGTTAGCCATTTCGGTAATAACAAGCTTAACCTTCTTACCTTTATATGGAGCTAAGTCTTTAACATATCTGTCGCTGATCTGAGAAGCCGGAATAAATACTCTAACCCCTCTATATTCAGCAACAGCACCACCCTTGACAATCTCTTTAATGATCACTTCAATAGGTGTTTTGTTGTTGAATGCCTCTTCAACCAATTCATAACCACGGATAGCGTCGACTTTTTTCTTAGACAATGAAACATTGCCTTCCCCATCATTAATTTTTACAATGAGTGCCTCTATTTCTTTACCGGGTTCTAAATCTTTTTCCGGATCAAAATCAGGATCTTCAAGGAACTCCTCCATGGGAATAAGTCCATCAGCCTTATATCCCAAATCAACGAACACATCGCTGTTATTGTATCCGATGATCTTTCCTTTAATAATTTCATTTGTCTTGGGCTTAATTAAAGTCATCTCAACTGCTTCACCAAAATCTATTTCGTTTTCGTGTCCTTGCCCATTCATCATGCCTTCCATGTGAAAAATAACCTCCTTGATTACCTTTTCAGGTGTCGATGCGCCTGCGGTAATCCCCACTGTTCTTACATTTTTATCTAGAAGAGGTAACTCATCAGCGTTTTCTATCAGATAAGTCTCAGGACAGTTCTTTTTGCATATCTCATAAAGCTTCTGCGTATTAGAACTGCTCCTTCCTCCAACTACGATCATTACATCAACTTTCCCAGACAGAAATTCTGCCTCGGTTTGTCGTTTAACGGTCGCATTACATATTGTATCAAATTTTATAACGAATGCAAACTTTTTTCTTATAAGTTCACAAATATCTTCAAATTTAGATCTCCTGAAGGTTGTCTGGGATACTACGGCAGCTGTTTCATCGGAATAAGGAAGCTCTATTACCTCCTCTTCATTCGATGTTATCAGAGCCTTTCCATCACACCAGCCATTAATGCCTATAACCTCAGGATGATGCTTGTCACCTACGATTACAATTCTGTGTCCCTCGGCGTGTTCCCTTTTTACTATTTCATGAATTCGCTTTACATAGGGACAGGTAGCATCAATAATTTTTACATTATGGCTTTTCAGGTTATCATATACATCCTTTCCAATTCCATGAGCCCTAATGATAACGCAGTCGCCTTCCTTAAGCTGGGCCAAATCTTCAAGAACTACTATTCCCCTTTTTTTAAGATCCTCTACAACCTTCTTATTATGAATTAGTTGCCCCAAAGTATATACCTTGCCCTGATAATCAGTATCAAAGGCCATATTCACAGCATTATCAACACCAAAACAAAAGCCTGAATTCTTAGCTCTTATTATCTCCATTTTAAGCCTCACATATCAATTAGTGCATATATATTATCCATAATACCTCTGGTTAAAGTAACAAGTTCTTTCTTTGTTATACGCTCGCTTTCTTCTTCTGGAAGCATAATATATGGCTCTCCAAACACAATTCTTGGTCTGGAGAAAAAGGTTTTATTCCACTCTACTGCAACAGGAAGAACAGCAGCACCTGACCGTAAAGCCATCATAGCCGCTCCTCCCTTATTCAAATTAGGGTTTTTCTTGGGAGTTCTGGTTCCCTCGGGAAAAACTCCAACAACTTTATTTTCATCAAGAAGCCTATAAACTGTCTTTACAGCACCAACATCTCCCTTTCCTCTCTGTACCGGGAAAACACCCAGACTTCTGAAAAACAAGGCCAGGACAGGATTTTTGAATAACTCAGCCTTACCCATGTAATGCACTTTTCGCTTTACAAAGGCTGAGATCAATACCATATCTGTTGTGGTGGGGTGATTAGCAAAAATCAAAACCGGACCTTTAGACGGGATGTTATTTCTGCCTACTGCTTTTACTCTTTTGAAAATAACATAGTATAGGTAAACCAATACTCTCAAAAAACTATAAATCATTGGGCAAACCCCTTAGCTCGTACAATATTGAGTATTTTTTCAACCGACTCCTCAATGGAAAGATTGCTTGTGTCAACTTCTATAGCATCCTCGGCCTTTCTCAATGGAGATGCCGCTCTGTTACTGTCATTATAGTCTCTTATCTCAATCTCCTTCTCAATTTCAGCAAGGCTTTTTTCGAGAATCCCTTTTTCTTTTTGCTCATTATATCTTCTAATAGCACGCTGAGTGACACTTGCAGTCAAAAAGATTTTTATCTGTGCATCAGGTAGCACATCTATACCGATATCCCGCCCATCCATAACAACAGAATTATTGCCCGCGATACGCTGTTGAAGGCGAACAAGGCTTTTTCTCACTTCAGGAATAGCTGATACATTTGATGCACCCATTGATATCTCATCGGTCCTTATTTTATCAGACACATCCTCTCCGTGAAGAATAACCTTCTGCACTCCTGCCTCATAGCTTATCTTTATATCCAAATCAGATAACAAGGGCAATATTTGTTCACTATTGGCAGTGTCCAGGCCGAGACGAACAGCCTTTAAAGCTAACGCCCTATACATTGCACCCGTATCAAGGTACATGATTCTTAATTTCTCGGATAATAATTTGGCCATGGTGCTCTTCCCCGAACCCGATGGTCCATCTATAGCAATCTGAATAGGTTTCATAATGCCTCCAATTATAAGTTGTTAGATTAATTTCCTTACTGAAATGATTCTTTCCCTTATATAACTCTATGTCCTGTTCCAATGGCTATTTCATTTAGATGCAGCAGTCCTATTCCAAAGAAAACTGCTACACTTATATGCTCATCATAATGAGCAACTGCGATTTTGCCGCCAACATTCAAGCCAAGAGCCTTTGGCATGATCTGATTAAGTGCTTCACGAGCCGCTCCAGCCACAGCACCTTCATGGCTATGATTTTCTTCAATAACCTTTTCCCGCTTAGCTGCAACAACCGCCCTTTCAATGATTTTCATAACAGAGCTGATAAATTCACCGCCATAATCTACTGCAGCAGTTTTAATACCCTTATTGGCCAGTTGATCCTTTAATGCTCGCTCTTCATCTCTGTCGCTGGTCAATGCCATCATAATTGCTGCCTTAACAATTTCCTTGCTGCCAAAGGTTCCACCGCAATACTCCATGTCTGTGCCCCCTTAATACTAATGTATCATTTTTTCGATTACTAATAATTATATTTCAAAAAGAGCTATATAACAAGAAAAACAGTGAAACTTCATAGCAGCCCATCCCACAGTTCTAATAACTTACCTCACTCCTTGCTCCTGGCGGCACAAATATAAGTAATTCCCGGCTCAATTCTAACTGTGCTATTCTTTAAATCGGGCTTTATGTCACCCTTTTGTGATGATAAGTAGACATAAAAGGGTGGTTCGCCTTTTTTTAATTGAACCTCCACAACATCACCCTCCCTCAGGCTTAAATCCACAGGAAATACTGTGGCAAGTTTATAGGGTTTACCATTTATTAATACCAATACCTCATTGGGTCTGTAATCTCCAATGGCATCTAATGTTAGACTACCCCGAACAATAGCAGATTCCCGCAGCTCAATAATTCTGCCGTTAAGCGAATCATCAGTCAGGCTTGCTCGATAGGGGGACATCAGAAAAACCTGAACAGATACAAGTACTATTATCATAATAACTGATAATATCTTTAGCAGCCCCTCCATAATCCATCTCCTGAATCCTTGATAATATGGAGTTTTCCCCTAACTAATAATTTGATACATATTAGAAACTCGCATGCGAAGCAGCAACATAGCCTGTAGAAAAGGCGATTGTCAAATTGAAGCCGCCGGTATATGCATCCACATCAATTATTTCACCGGCAAAGTACAAGCCTTCCATCAGCTTGGATTCCATGGTCGCAGGATTAATTTCCTTTGTTAATACCCCACCGGCAGTTACAATGGCCTCATCAATAGAACGGGATTTCGAGACTGTCATTTTAAGTCCCTTCAGAAGTTCAACAAGGCCTCTTCTCTCTGCCTTTGTAATCTGGTTTACCGGCTTTTCAGGCCTAATTTCAGAAAGCTGTATAATTACAGGAATAAGGCTCTTAGGTAAAAGATCATTAAGAGAATTGGCAAATTGCTTTCTTTGATATTTTATAAAATCTCTCTGAATGCGATTGTCCAGAGTTTCTTCATCAAGTGCAGGTTTTAAATCTATTACCAATGATGCCCCCGTATAATCACAATCCATGATATGCCGGCTGGCGCTTAATACTATAGGACCGGACACCCCAAAATGGGTAAAGAGCATTTCGCCTTGTTCGTAATAAACCTTTTTCCCCTTATTATCGTAAGCAGTTAAACCAACATTTCTTAAGGAAAGTCCCTGAAGCTGAGAAATCCAGGTTTCACTTATCTCTAATGGTATTAATGATGGTTTTAATGAAGATACTGTATGCCCTAATTTTTGAGCAATCCTATGTCCGTCACCAGTGGAACCCGTCATAGAATAAGACAATCCGCCAGTGGCCAGAATCACAGAATCAAACTCATAAAAGTCATTATTCTTAAGAAGTATTCCCTTTACACCATTCTCTTCGCAAATTATATCCTTTACAGAAGAATTATACAGAAAATGAACACCCTGGCTCAGGGCATAATTCTGAAGGGCCTTTACAATATCAGAGGCTCTGTCTGAGCAGGGGAAAACCCGGTTTCCTCTCTCGGTTTTAACCGGCACATTATGGAAATCAAAGAAGTTCATAATATCATGATTATTATACTGATTAAATGCTGAATAAAGAAATCGCCCGTTTCCCGGAATGTTATTCATAAGATCGTCAAGGGAACAATTATTTGTAATATTGCATCTACCCTTCCCGGTAATGAGTAGTTTCTTACCTGCTCTGCTATTTTTCTCGAATACCGTGACTGAGCTTCCCAGCTCTGATGCCCTGCATGCCGCAAAGAGCCCTGCCGCTCCAGCGCCGATAATCCCAACTTTTTTTGCCATAGGTTGTCCAATCCTCCATCGAAGGTCTTAAGTAAATAATTCTCAAATATCTGCCCTCAGCTAATTATTTAATCATTAGCCAAATCATTATGGTACTCGCCCTTTTCATAGACCTGATACTCGTCCCATATTTTTTCCAGTCTTTCAAAAGTATTATGAATTTTATCCTTCCGTTTTAAACCAATCGCAACAATTAATGCATTAATCATGGATAATGGGGCAACCAATGAATCTACAAATGATGACATATCGCTTCTTGCAAAAAGTGAATATTTTGAACATTTAGCTAAGGGAGAGGTTTCACTATCCGTTAATGCTATTACAGTAGCTCCCTGATTATTAGCAAACTGCATTGCCTTTGTAGTTCTCCTGGAATATCTCGGGTAGCTGATTCCCAGTACAACATCTCCCTTAGTTGCGTTTACAATCTGTTCGAACATCTCACTTACACTATTAGTATTAATAAGACGGACATCATCAGAAATAAGATTTAAATAGAACCCTAGAAANCTTGCTAATGCTGCAGAGCTTCGCACCCCGAGAATATATATTTTCTTAGCTGCTAACAGCTCCTCGACTATTGCATCAAATGTATCTGAATCAGCCTCCTCCAAGGTCAGTCGTATCTTGTTTAAATCCGATTGAAGAACAGTTTTTAACACACTTTCAGAGTTTATCTGAGTAGACAAAACCTCTAACCTCTGTGCCGAGGTGAGCTTACTTTTAACAACATCCTTTAAGGCCTTTTGAAGCTTTGGGTAGCCATCATAGCCTACTTCTATTGCGAANCGGACAACCGTTGATTCACTTACACCAACTTTTTCACCAAGCTTGGCAGCAGTCATAAACGCAGCCTGATCATAATGCTTTAGTATAAAATCGGCAATAAGCTTTTGGCCCTTGCTAAAGGATGGATATTGTTCAGTCAGTTTATCTATAAGATTATTCATAAAACACCTCAATTTATTGATTCGTCTATTGTATAGCATATATTTTTGCAAGAAAAAATGCAAGCACTTGCAAAAAACTGATTCTTTACATTATCAGATATCCCTCCTCACGGATAGATGACGATGCAGGCCGATTCCTTACAATTTCTGAAAGTAGCAATACCCCCTCTTACTGCATATATTGTTTTATGGACCATTAAAACGAGGTATAGTATGTTCATTTCTTCTATGTATGCGCTTGCCCGTAAAATATTATTCAAATTCTACTTTGTAGGCTTTGTCAGCGGACCGCAATCTTTTCCCCAGCCATTATCCAGTGAAGACGAACAGAAGNATGTGGAGGCTTGTCGAAAAGGTGATGAAGAGGCCCGNAATATATTGATAGAACACAACCTTCGTTTAGTGGCACATGTAGCAAGAAAATACACCATTAGCAGCACCGACTCCGATGATTTAATCTCTATAGGCACTATAGGGCTAATCAAGGCTGTTGCCAGCTATGATCCTACAAAAGGAATCCGGCTTGCCACTTATGCTGCCAGATGTATTGAAAATGAGATTCTAATGCACTTAAGGGCATCCAAAAAGTATCAGAACGAGGTTTCATTACACGAACCCTTAGGAACAGATCGAGAAGGAAATGAAATAGCTTTAATTGATATACTGGGCACCGAAGGCGAGGATGTGGAAGAAAAGCTGGATTTGGCCCAGAGAATCAAGAAGTTATATAAGCTAATAAAAAGCGTTCTCGAAAGTCGCGAACAGACTATAGTCCGTATGCGTTACGGGCTCAGCGGCAATGGCGGCAAAACTCAGAGAGAAGTTGCCGAAAGTCTTGGAATATCTCGTTCATACGTTTCAAGAATAGAGAAAAAGGCTTTGGCAAAATTGGAAGAAGGATTGAAATAAGAATCATTCATTCTTGGTTTGATTATCTGAAGCATCACCCTGGTCTAAAATCGATGCTTCAGCCGCAGCTTTGCTTTTGTATCCAAAATTAAATTCTATCCACTTTTTGAAGCTATCCACCTGAGAGAAGCCTGAGAAGAGCAGCTTTATTATTACAATTAGAATAGGACCTAAGAACATTCCTCCTACTCCCCAAAGCTTCAAGCCTATATACATCCCTGACAAGGTAAATAGAGGATGAATCCCTATTTGAGTACCTAAAACCCTTGGCTCAATAAATTGTCTTACAAGAATAATNATAAGGTAAAGCAAAACTANTGAGAGTGCCAGCTTCAGATTGCCCATGATCAGTGTAATAGCCGACCACGGAAGCAGTACCGTGCCTGCACCTAAAATAGGAAGCACATCTACTAATGCTATTAGCAAGGCTATTAATAGAGGATTTTCAAGTTTAAGAATAATAAAGGCTATCAAAAGCTCCATAAAAGTTATGCTGGTCATAATAAGCTGAGCCCTTAACCATCCAAAAAGAGCCGAAAAAACATTTTTAGTAAGACCTTTGGTTTTGTTCAGCCAGCTTGCTGGAATTTGTTTATCCAAAAAGTTTAGAATTGTATCCTTATCACTGGACATAAAATAAGTAGCAACAAGAGTTACAATAATAAAAATCAGGACTTGAGGAATATTCATGGCCAGCTGCATAGCAGTCTGGACGAAATCTATGGCCGACTTTAACACGCCCTGCAAAGCACCTGTTATCGCATCTACACTCTGGTCAATAATCTCCATTAAGGGCACAGGTAATTTGATAAAAAAATCGCTTGTTGCTTCAACAATACTTTCAAAAAACTGGGTAAGGCTTTCGGCATTAATCTCAATATCGTTATACACATCTTTGATTTCGATAACCAGCCTCGAAACCAGAAAACCCAGTATGGACAATATAATCCCTAATACAATCAACATAGAAATGACGGTGCCAATTTTTCTGGGGATTTTCAGCTTGTTAGAACAGAACTTAACAACCGGTTCTATAAGTGAAGCAAAAAAGTATGCAATAAGAAAAGGTAAAATTAGCTTCCAGATTTTCGTGAACAGCAAAATACCAAGTATTATCAGAAGTACTTTTAAAATTGCACTAAATGTCCTTTTTACATTTTCAGACATCCTATCTCCTCAATCAGTGTATTATTTATTCAATATATATTTTTGACAATATATATTTTACCATACACTGCCTAGAAAATCCTTATAACATTATTGAAATTATATTAATTTTTTCTTAAACTTTCCTTTTTATGCTTCACTCTTTAATTCCTCAGTCCTCCTGAGCTTGGTGTGCCCCACAGCCTCCACAGCATCCGCTACAGCCAGTATACCTGGAATCCTCTTCAAGTCCATTTTTTACACGGTAGTCCTGTAAAGCTGCGGCAATAGCTTCTTCAGCCAATATAGAACAATGAACCTTAACCGGTGGCAACCCGTCAAGAGCCTCCATAACAGCTTTGTTTGTAACTTGTTCGGCTTCCTTTATTGTTTTACCTTTAATAAGCTCTGTGGCCATACTACTTGTTGCAACTGCTGCACCACAACCAAAGGTCTTAAATTTTGCATCTTTAATGATACCGTCTTCAATTTTTAAGTACATTTTCATTATATCTCCGCACTTGGCGTTGCCTACCTGTCCTACGCCATCAGCGTCTTCAATCTCACCTACGTTACGGGGATTTGTGAAATGATCCATCACTTTTTCGCTGTATTCCATTTATTCCACTCCTTTTATAAAATCTTCATACAGAGGTGACATATTACGAAGCTTTGTAATGATTTCATCCAATGAATCAATTAAATAGTCAACCTCCTGTTCAGTATTTATTTCGCCGAAGGTTATTCTAAGCGATCCATGGGCTATTTCATGAGGCAGCCCTATTGCCAACAGAACATGTGAAGGATCCAAAGACCCGGATGTACAGGCTGAGCCGCTTGACGCTTTTATACCTTTCATATCCAGCATCAGCAGAATAGATTCACCTTCTACAAATCTGAATGATACATTAAGGTTTCCGGGCAAGCGTTTTTCCATACTTCCGTTCACCTTAATATGAGGGATTCTTTCGGCAATTCCCTTTAGTGCCCTGTCTCTTAGATTCTTAAGTTTATTATAGTGAGCTTCCATATTNTCATTTGCTAGCTCTAATCCTTTTGCAAAACCCACTATCCCGGGAATATTCTCGGTCCCCGCCCTTCTGTTTCTTTCCTGGTGTCCACCATGGATAAGGGATTCTATTCTGACTCCCTTTCTAATATATAGCATTCCGGTTCCCTTCGGTGCATAAAATTTATGACCTGATATGGATAATAAATCCACTCCTAAGTCNTTTACATCAATGGGTATATTACCAGCTGCCTGGACAGCATCAGTATGAAAAATAACGCCATGCTTCTTGCATATTTGGGCTATTTCTTTAATGGGTTGAATAGTACCAATCTCATTATTAGCCATCATTATTGTAACAAGTACAGTATCGGGGCGAATAGCTTTTTCAACATCATCCGAGTTTACAAGCCCTTCACTGTCCACATCTATATATGTTATTTCATATCCATGCTTCCCTAAAAACTCACATGTTGCCAATACTGCAGGGTGCTCAATGCTTGAGGTGATTATATGCTTGCCTTTTTTTTGTAAGGCAAATGCTGCTCCTTTAATGGCCCAGTTGTCGGACTCNCTTCCCGAACCAGTAAAGTATATTTCACCCGGTTCAGCTNCACCTATGGATTTTGCAACACTGGCACGGGCTTCCTCCAACGCCTTCTTGTTTGAGCGGCCAATTGAATATATTGATGACGGATTACCGTATTCCTGTGTAAAATAGGGCTTCATAGCATCAAACACTTCAGGTTTTACATATGTGGTTGCTGCATGGTCAAAATATATAATTTGCTTTTGCATATTCAGTCATTCCCTTCATAATAATCCATGTGTCAAACATGATATTATAACTACGATTAAAGCTTATCACTATTCAATAATAAAGTAATGTGATATTAATCACAAAATATATGTTTTT